>Ga0209427_10000945_pt1 | contig 32630 bp, 31 predicted proteins | sample DeeMarSWOR136_30_FD_187465 | JGI IMG/M metagenome (GOLD analysis project Ga0209427, IMG submission 187465) | Marine sediment microbial communities from White Oak River estuary, North Carolina - WOR-1-36_30 (SPAdes) (version 2) | ecosystem: Environmental > Aquatic > Marine > Intertidal zone >...
AGGTATTGCACCTGCGTTTGTAGAACAGAGAGTTGTAGATGAAGAGGGTAGAGATGTAGCAAAGGATGGGGAAACGGTTGGTGAGATTGTGCTCAGGGCTCCTTGGCTCACCTCGGGCTATCACAAAGATCCTGAGAAATCGAAAGAGCTATGGAGAGGTGGCTGGATGCATAGCGGAGATATGGCCACGATAGATGAAGAGGAAAGTGTATTGATTATGGACCGGGCCAAGGATGTGATAAAGAGTGGTGGGGAATGGATTTCCAGCCTCACACTGGAGAACCTGATAAACATGCATCCAAAGGTCCAGGAAGTTGCGGTTGTTGCCGCACAATCTGAAAAATGGGGAGAACGACCAGTAGTCGTGGTAGTGCCGAAAGATGAATATAAAGGGAAGATCTCCGAAGAGGAGCTGAAGGAACACATGACACAGTATGTGGAAGACGGCAAGATACTGAAGTGGTGGATACCGGAAAAGTTCATCTTTGTAGATGAAATACCTCGAACGAGCGTTGGCAAATTTGACAAAAAGGCGCTGCGATCGAGTTTTTGGAATGTGTTGGAGGGAAAAAAATAGCGTAACAGTTCAGCCACCAAGGCACGAAGAAAGGATATGAATTTTTAACCTTTAACAAGAAGACAAGAATCCATTACGAAAAAAATTGTATATGCGGCAAATGGCATACATAAGATATTAGGGCCAGCTTTGTTTTAGAAAGTTTATAGTCTTGGTGCCTTAGTGTCTTTGTGGCTGAACTACTACAGAATAGCAAATCATCGAAGGGAGTCAGGGGAATCACCGGTCAAACCACAACACGGTAAGGCACCAATTTGAGGGGGCAACATAGATGGATTTTGAATTAGACGAAGAGATAAAGGCGATACGTGAAATGGCCTCCAGATTTGCCCAAAGGGAAATACTTCCAAGGGTTGCGGAGGACGAAAAGAACAACCAGTTTCAGAGAGATCTCATACATAAGATGGGAGAATTGGGTTTCTTCGGTTGCCCAATACCAGAAGAATATGGCGGCTCGGGCCTGGGTTTTCTTGCACACGCAGTTGTTACTGAAGAGATCTCAAAAGTGAGCGGTTCCTTGAGGGCTGCCTTCAACATGCAGACAATGGGTACGGCCAGAGAGATATATCAATATGGGGATGAAGAACAGAAGAAAAACTACATTCAAAGGCTTGTTTCCGGTGAATGGCTTGGTTGTATAGGGATTACTGAGCCAGATGCCGGATCTGACGTAGGGGCCATTCGGACAAAGGCTCTTCGAGATGGAAGTGTCTATAGGTTTAATGGTTCAAAGGCCTGGATTACCTATGCACAGGTGGCTGACCTTGGCATCATCTATGCCTATACCGATCCTACCGTGAGATATAAAGGGCTTTCGACATTTATCGTGGATATGAAGTTGCCAGGGGTTACGACTGGGTCCACGGCTGATAAACTGGGCTGGCACGCATGCCCCACAGGAGAGATCGTCTTTGAAGATGTGGAAGTTCCGCCCGAGAATCTCCTGGGGGAGGAAGGAAGGGGATTTGAGTATTGTATGGGAAGCTTGGACAACACCCGGGTGACAGCCGCTGCAGGAGCAATAGGAGTGAGTCAAGCCCTCATTGATGAAAGCATCCGTTACGCAAAGACGAGAGAACAGTTCGGGAGACCCATCGGACAGTTTCAGATGATTCAGGAAGAGCTTGCCCAGATGATCGTAGACACCGAGGCAGCTCGGCTTCTCACATACCGTTGTGCCGTGCAAAAGGACAGAGGGGTAAGCAATACCTTAGAGACATCTATGGCAAAGTTATTCTCATGCGAGGTAGCCTCAAGGGTGGCGGATTCGGCACTGAGAATCCTCGGTGCGTATGGCTATTCTGCAGAGTACCCTGTCGAGCGACTTTTACGAGATGCAAAGCTTTATCAGATCTTGGAGGGATCCGCCAACATTCACAAGATAATCATCTCCAGTGATGCCCTTGGGTACCGAAAGGCTAACCGCTGAGGTTACGACAGGTCTACCTACACAGGCCATAAGTTTTGGCATCTTCGCTAAATACAAACACATAATCAGATGCCTTGAGGTGTCCCCTTGGGGTTTGTCGTTGCAGGATAGGGGAGTATGCAAGCTTTATTGAATTCGGTGGAATCTCTAAAGACTGGCTGGAATATATATGCTTTGTGTTCTAAGAGACTTAGCCCGCTCCCTTTTCCAGGGAGCGGGCCAAAACACTCCCAGTTATAGGTTGTTTGGGTCAGTACCTGTAACAGTGAGCGGAACATCTGGGAAGCCTGTGCGGTCAGGATCGTCAAGTGTTACATCATAAAGGCTGGCAGGTGCAATGGTACCTGTTTTCATCGTGCTGTTTCGCTCATTTTACTTGTGATTAGTATAACAAAGTAGGCTGCTGCCGTACCAACAGCAATAGCAACCAAATCAACCATATCAAAGGTTCCTCTTTGGAAGTAGTTCTTGGTGTTTTCCAAAAAGGGAATCCCCTCAAACCAATCCGGGATTATTCTTAAAGGCAATGCGTTGAACCTTTGGCATAACTCGAAGGCAGCGTCAACAAAAAACCAACTCATGCAGATGATAAGATAACCCCTCCTTCTACAAGAAAGCAATCCTGCTGTTATCAATGTGAATGAAAATACATGCAGAAAATCAGGCAGGCTGTTTCCAATAACACCAAATACATTCGGGATAGTATTGAACAGACTTATTTTAATCTTACTGAAGGAGACGAAATAGGTGTGCTCCGGAGGTCGATCAATTAGATATACCAACGATCCGAGAATTAATCCGGCTATGCCGATGAAGATTTGGAGCCTATTTATTGTATTTGATTCAATCGCTCTCAATTTAAATGAGGTTTTCGAAGGCATGGAGAAGCGTGAGTCATAATAGGTGAAAATATTTCTTATGCCAAATTTTGTATTATTTGTATGCTCCACAACAAAAAATTATGGGCATCTACCTATATTTAACTGAAACTACTTTGAGTCAACAGAAAAAGATATGGGATAAAAGGAGATCAAACTATATAGTGTAAGTTATTGAATTTCAACAAGTTATGGTAATCGCCTCGTGCTAACCCAAAGGCACAGAATCGGCAGTACCGTCAAATCTTTGACATTACCTGTATATTTAGAGAAATACTCGCCTACTCAACCAGGTGGGTATTAATGTTGAGAAAAGCTGCTCACCAATGCTGCCGCAGATACCGATTTTGACTCTTTTCAGATAGTAACAAGGCAATGAAAAAGGCAGGGCCAGTGTTGACCCTGCCTCTAGCCTTTCCGTGGCCTATTGGGCTCTGGTAAGACCCTCACCCTCAATTGGGACTTCCATTAGTAACTCAAAGGACTCATCATCAGAAAGCGACTTTAAAGAGGTGCCGACAGAGAATGGTGTAGGTGAACTGCAGTCTCCGGGACATGTTGTAAAGCACACTAATACTAAGTTCCCACCATCTATGTCGAGTACGAGATCGTAAACACAACCGGAATCAAGGGACGTTGAACCACTGAAGGAGATTGTTCCACATGCCCCCGCATCTGCATACACTGACCAGGAACAAGTTCCGGATGCGACTGTCTGACAACTGCTCCAGGATCCGCTGTACGAAGTGAGAGTGGTGCCACACAAAGTTAAAGTCGCGGTGAAGTATGAACTACCACAAAGTAAGTCATTAAAAAATCTCGCAGATGTATCCCCAGATGGACCTGGTGGAGTGCGGGTACCGGTAATCTGGGTTGTCCCTGAACAACTATAACCATCGCTCCATGTCCAAGAAGACGTCCCGCTTAAGCTGTTTCCGGAGATTGTAAGGGATATGGTAGCAGTTACCGTGCCGCCACCTTCTTGCCAGCTTCCCGACCAATTAATCTGGCTGCCGCTTACTGTACCACTAAAACTTCCACCAGTACTGGGCATAACAGTAATATTGCAGCCGTCTTGTGTGACAGTGTAGGTGTTATCTTCTGAGTAAATGGTTCCACCACAACCCGTATCATCAACCACTTCAGTCGTCGACCATGTGCCAGAAACGTCTACACATGTACCAGGGGGAGCAGTCCCTCCATCCCCTCCACCACCGCCGCCTGTACCGACGATCGCCATCAACCCAAGGGCAATGACACCTATCAGGCAAAGGTAATGAAGATTTCTGATAAACCCATTTCTTGCTTTTTTCATGACACGTCCCTCCTTTTACTTGTGGTTAGTGAAACGAAATAGGCTATTGCTGTAGCAAAGCCAATAGCACCTCACTGACAGGCCAATCGCCCTTTTTGAGATCAACCTCTATTCCAAATTCATCTTGTTCTTCTCCAGGTTCCTATTCGTCCTCATCGAGAGCTTTAGCCCCCAAAGAAAGCATTAATATTCCCTGCGCAGTTTTCGGCAGAGATTGCTAGACCGGGAAATGACAACAGTAAACATACAATGCTCAAAACTATTATCTTTTTCATCGCTCCTTCCATCATGGGTATAATTACCTTTTTTACTCTATCTGAAGTGCTATCGGTGGAGCATTGGCCGTGGGTTCGGGGTTTCTTTTGACTAACCAGAGTTCTAAATGCTTCAATGCCTTTTTGGATGTGTCTTCCATAACGCCTCCACCTCAAAACAAGAAATGCCTCCAGCGGACACAGTCATGGACCTGATGATACCTGCCTCGCGCACTATGTGCAATCTTGGGCTTAGGGTATCTGCGCATCTTTTTGTAGTCTTACCAAAAGCCTAAATCAAAAGTCAAAGAAAAAGTGAATGTTACTTCAGCCGCTGTGAGGATATGTGCCATAAGTTTCTTTCAATAAAAAGGGCACCACCGCTTATTTCATACCTGGCACAATTCGGAGCCAGTGTGAACAAAAAGCCAACTCAAGCAGATGATAGATAACCTCTCCATTTACAAAAAGGCATGCCTGCTGTTATCAATATAAATGAAAATACATGAAGAAAATCAGGCAGGCTATCCCCTAAACCACCAAACAATTTTGGGTATCGTAGCAAAAGATCCAGACTAAAAGAGTCAGCCAAAAATCTAATTACTGGGGCATCTTTAAGACATTTGTTTTGATCTCAATGCCGCCTTTCTTTTCGAGAAGTCTGGGGGTAGCAGAGCCGGCATGTAAGAAACAGAAATAACACACACAGAATACATTTTTCAAAGGGGCCCGCATAGAGAACGAAGGCACTTGATACAGTTATCGGTATCAGGGCATACCGAACCAGAGCCCTTAAGCCCTGATTATGCTCAATTGCATCTGCCAGGGACGGGCTGTAGTGGTAATAGATCTCTACAAACTTTCTTCCTGGAGAGTTGTCAAGAAGATAGGTGTCACGAAAGCTTTGCAAGATTTTCACATGAGGATGATCCTCAGAGCCATAGACCGCTGTTGCAATAAAGCACCTGCGGTCTTTACCACCGCTGTAGGAGAAGGTAGTAGCGCTCGTCTCATTGGAATAGCTGGAGTTGCCGCTGCTATTGTAAGCCCTCACCCGATAGTAATATGTAGTTGATCCCCTGAGTCCTGTATCACTGTATCTGGTTACATTTGTTGAGACGGTAGTTATTACACTGTAAGTTCCACCAGATCCCGTCTTCCTTTCTATGTTAAAACCTGATTCCCCAGAAGAGTTATCTGTCCAGGTCAAATCAATCTGGAGGGAGGATATGGCGGTAGCCGATAGATTGCTTGGTGCCGCAGGATAGGTGGTGGCATGGGCCTCATTGGAATAGTTGGAGTTGCCAGCGGAGTTGAAAGCGCATACGCGATAGTAATATGTGGTAGCTTCACTCAAGCCGGTATCGGAATCCACACTCGCCCTGACCGTAGCAATGTGACTATAAGTTCCCTGTGATCCCGTCTTTCTCTCTATTTTGAATCCCGATTCGTCAGAGGAGTTATCTGTCCAGGTCAAATCAATCTGGCTGCTGGAGAGTGTGCCAGCAGCAAGGAGACTTGGCATAGCGGGCTCATCCGCAGGAGTATCAATGCTGTTATTGGCATTGATCCTACCGCTCATGAGCACTTTTCTGATCATAGTTGGTATGACATCTACGCCATTGAGAATACGGTCTCTGACCTCGCTGTAGGTAAGACTGTTATCTTCTGACCAGATCAACGCAGCAAGGCCAGAGACATGAGGCGCTGCCATAGAAGTTCCGGAAAGGTACTGATAGGTGTCTCCTGCCTTTGTGCTGTATATCGCGACGCCGGGTGCAGCAACATCTACCGATAGAGATCCATAATTTGACCACGAGGCCAGATCGTCATTGTAATCACTGGCAGCCACTGAAATGATATTATCAAGCTCATAGCTGGCTGGATAGCCTGGAGTGGAATCGTTATCCGTGCCATCATTTCCTGCTGCTGCAACCAAGAGCAAACCAGCGTCCTTGGCACTTTCTATAGATTCATATTCGCTTTGTGAGTAAAAAGAACCGCCAAGGCTTACATTAATAATCCTTGCTCCCTTATCGATAGCATAATCAATTGCCTCAATCTCATCTGCCACATTACCAGTACCATTGGCATTTAGTATCCTTAGTGGCATTATGGATGCATACCAGCAGACACCAGTAATACCTACATTATTATTTCCCTCGGCACCAATGATTCCAGCCACATGGGTTCCATGGTAAGTCTCATGCAGGCTGTTATCGTCAATAGGATCATTGTCGTCATCAACGAAGTCCCACCCCCTGATATCGTCAACATAGCCATTAACGTCATTATCAATGCTGTCTCCCTCAGTCTCGCCCGGGTTGGTCCATATATTGACTGATAGATCAGGGTGTGAATACCATGCACCTGTATCAAGTACAGCTGTCACTACACTGTTGCTCCCTATCTGGGTTACCCATGCCTCTGGTGCGTCAATGTCCGCATCTGCTGTACCGCTGGTGCCATTCACGCTCTGTCCTGTATTGTGCAGTCCCCACAGCTTGTCGAACTCGGTATCATTAGGGGTGGCGGTAGCGTAGCGATAGTAGTTGGGTTCGGCATACTCCACATCAGGATCGTCCAGGTAGATCTCCAGGGCCTCCTCAACGCTCCAACCTTCAGGGATCTTAATGTGATCTACATTGATTCGGCTGAATCGTTTGATAGCCGTTGAACCAAGAAACCTATGGGTGTCCTGGGCACGGCGAGTTGATACACCAGAACGAAATTTAACCAGGAGCTCGCCAGGCACATATTCTGATTTTTTTGTCTCCTGTGAAAACAGAGAAATCGGATAGACAAGAAGGAATATCATCAGAATGATTGATGATCTTTTATACATGACTCATAGACTCACAGTACGCCTTGCAAGTTTGCTGACCAATAGGGAAAAAGATCTCCTATGGGATATCCTCACTTTTTTCCTGGTGCATCCTCCGAATATAATTCGGCTCAGCATATCGCGCATTTGGGTCAGCCTGGTAGACCTCGATAGCTTTTTCGACTGCCCACCCTTCCTTGATTTTTTAAAAGGTCTACATTGATTCCTTCACAGTGCTTCAGGATCTTTGACCCCAAGCGCCTGTGGAGGGATTTGGCTTCTGTGCGAGAGACGTTTGTTTTAAACTCGACCATAACCTCACCTGCCACATATCCTGGCTGTTTTGCTACCTCGGAGTAGCATGCCTTTTGAAATAAAGCAAAAGACCACAGTAGGAATAGAAAAGCTGGGCTGCTAATTATAATACCATTTTAACACCCAAGGCCAGTTTGATCAAGCAGAATCGTTTGTTCCCTTTAACCCACCTATCTTAAGTATTTCGGTAACGGTCAGGGGGACTTCCGGAATTCGGAAACGGAAAAACGAAACGGGCCCTCCTAGATTTCACCTTTGGTGGAGCCCCTCTGGGGGATTTAATAGGGTGGGGATCCCCGACGGTACAGTCGGGACAGGCTGCACCATAACCTACAAACGTCACCATAATTCCTAAACCTTACTTGAGGAAGTTAAATGGTTATGATAGAAGAGAGTATGGAATGTGCTAAGAGCAGCAATGGTCAGTATTCAGGTTTTCGCCATTTCTGAAAATAGTCTTTGTGACTATTCAGCCACTAAGACACGAAGGCACTAAGATTAGAGAACTATTCCTTTGATACCCTTGTTAATGAGGGGCACATGAAGCTACCACCCCCACCCTGGCCCTTCAAAGGGGGGAGGTTTGGGAGGGGGCAAAACTCATATCCGCCTGCCTCGCCTGAGCGAGAGCGATGGCGGGCAGGTCTAGCCTTGGTGTCTTGGTGACTTGGTGGCTACTTTGACAGTTATTAGTCTTTTTAAGGAAAACGGAGAGAGGAAGGAGGAGTAAATTATGTCAAAAAAGGTTGGTATTGTTGGTGCAGGGGTTACCCCTTTTAAGGGAACCTGGAGAGAGAAGACCTATTATGAGTTAGCCCAGATGGCAACGAGGGAGGCGGTTAAAGATGCCCAGATAGAAATCAGGGATGTGGATGCAGCCTTCTATGGGATCTATAACGATATCTTTGAAAGGACTGCAATCCCTGAGCATGCCATCCATGGGCTCCTGGGTATGCAAAACAGGTTTGGCATACGGATTACCACTGGAGGTGCAACCGGTGCCTACACTATGTCAGCGGCCCATGCATACCTTGCGGCTGGCAGGTTTAAAACCGCTTTGGTGTTGGGCGTGGAAAAGGCGACCGATTGCTTTGACTTTTCATCCATGTCAGCCACCCCAGAGGTGATCAAATCTATTGGATGGTCCGGGGATAGTTTTTTCGAGCAACCTATTGGCTGGTCCGCATCTGATAGCTATGCAGAGGTAGTTCTGGGTTACATGGATGAGTACCCAGGGGATCTGAAGCCCGAAATCACAGCCCAGATCTCTGCCCAATTAAGTCAGCAGGTGAGGGGCAACACCTATGCCCAGAGGCAGTTTGATCAGGTAACACCTGAAGAGGTTATGAACTCACGGTTGGTGGTCTATCCATTCAAGGAGCTGGAGATTTGTGTGTATACAGAGGGGGCAGCCGCCCTTATCCTTGCAGAAGAGGAAACGGCTCAGGCCATATCCAGAAATAATGGTACCCCTGTTGTGTGGATAACCGGTGTGGGGGAGGCAAACGAACACTCCTTTGCCGGAAAAAACCAAAAGAATATGTCTCGGATTATGTCTGATTATTATGCATCCCATAGGGCCTACGAGATGGCAGGCATAAAGGACCCCACTGACTCAGTCGATATTGTTGAGCTCCACGATGCCTTTGTTCATCAATTGGAGATGAGCATGGCAGAGTTTGGCCTGGTACCCCTGGGTAAGGCCGATTCTTTGATAGAAGATGGACTGATGGCACCAGGAGGAAAATACCTCGTAAATCCCTGTGGAGGATTGATCTACTGTGGCCATGCTGTTGGTGCAAGCAATATTATGTCTGCCTGGTCGGCCAGGAATGAGCTGATAAAAAGGGACCTCAAAACAGCACTGGTACATGGGACCGGTAGCACTATTGCCCAGTACACGGCGTGCATGATTTTTGAACATGAATGAGGAAGACCTGGCCTTGGGCCTATTTTTTTGTTCCGAGATAAGCATTGAAGAGAGGAGAGTGAAGGATCATGGAAAAGCAAAAGGTTATTGACGAGAAATATATACCAGATGTCGGATCACAGGTAGAGACAATAGACGGTAACGACTGTCTGATTACAAACGATGCTATGTACACCTTTTACAGGAGGACAAAGGGGGAATTTTCAGCCTTCTTCCTTGGACTCAGGGATGAAAAGAGGCTCTTAGGATGTCGATGCACCAGGTGCGGGATTGTCAGGGTACCTCCCTTTTTAACCCACTGCCCTGATTGCAACTTTGTACCTACAGAGCCTATAGAGGTTGAACAGGTAGGGATTATGAACACTACTCCCCCCATTACATACTTTGCCACATCTCTGTTTCAGCATATGGCTCCCTATGGGAGGGGCAGGGTTATATTCAATGGGGCTGACACCGCCATGAGCGTAAATCTCTATACCACTACAGGTATCCTTGTGCCGGGAATCATAAAGAAAGGAACACAGGTAAAGCTTGTTTTCAGGGACAAACGGATTGGTGAGATGACTGACGTGTTCTGTGTCCCATCAGCAGAACTTACCCGGGAACAGATAAAAAAGAAGGGTTTGCAGGAATCGGAGATCGATTGGGAAGCGCCTAAAGAGCCATCTTTGCCCGTGGCTTCCGAGGAAGATATGGCCCGATACAGAAGGGCCATGGATGAGATGAGGGGCCTTATTGAGGATATGAATAGGAATGAGTCTGCCAGGAAGGCCATTGCTGGCTGGAAGCGGGATATTTTGGTTAAGACCAGGGGCGGACAATGTGCCATCCTGATCGATGACGGAGATATAAACGTGGAGGAAAGGGAATTATCCTCCCCTGATTTTATAATGGTCTGTGATGATATTACTACGCTTCTTGATGGCCTGGCCTATAGGGGTGCCATTACTGACTCTGTAATCAATAAAAAGATATGGATCAGTAAAAACATGGAATTCAACACCATTTTCAAATTGGACAGAATGGCTCGATTTCTCGTCAGGTCAAGAAAAACAAAAGATCCATCGAGTGAATCTAGTTGACGAAATCTCCCTGAATTGCTTAAAAGGAACTTAGGGGCTGCACCCTAATTGGCACTTTGGCCCGCCCGCCTTGCCTGAGTCCCGCAGACTGGGACGATGGCGGACGGGCACAAATCAACTTCCATCAAAAGTTCACTGATTTTCCCGCGTAACGTGGGTGGGATAGAAAACTCAAAACGTTATTACCTGGCAATGATCAGATGAAAGCTAAACTCACATTGGAAATAGAAAAGGGAGTGGATGATAACAGTTCAAAGGTTGGTGTATCGGCCCATATTGATATCAAGAACGGTGAGGGATCAAATTTGAGTGGATCAGTTCTGCTTATACCAAAATGTAACTCTTATGAGATCTTGGAACAGGAGGTTGCGCGGATCAAGGAAGAACTTGATGCCTTATTAGATAAATCAAAAAAGATATTTGGGGCAGAGGGTGGACAACAAGAAGGTCTGGATGTGAATGAAAACATGAGCGCAAAGGAGATATGGGATATCTTATCCATGATCAAGGCTCCCGAGAGGTTAGCAGTGAAATTTAACGGCCTGAGTCATCAGAAAAGGCTTGAGGTAGCAGATTATGTATTTACCCATGCAAACATCTTTTCCGGTGCTGCCACTGTTTTCTCGAGTCGATATAACAGCGAAAAGAGCATGCTTGAGTAAATCATTGTGACTTCTGACCAGGGTTTAAACCAAAAAGAGGGCATATGAGGATCATAATGTTTGCTGGCAAGGGGGGAGTGGGCAAGACCAGTATTGCCAGTGCAACGGGAATAAAAGCGGCTGAGGCCGGCCATAAAACGCTGATAATGTCCTTAGATATTGCACATAGCCTGAGCGACATCTTTGATCTCAATAAGGGCTTAATGGACAAAAATAAAGGGATGCCGGTTAAGATAGAAGATCGGCTATGGATCCAGGAACTGGATATTCAAGAAGAGATAGAGAGAAACTGGGGAGATGTCTACAAGTATATAGCCAGCCTATTTAACACAACGGGCTTTGATGAGATATTGGCTGAGGAGTTGGCTATTTTACCGGGTATGGAAGAGGTGAGCTCTCTTCTCTATATAAATCAATATGCTCAGGCGCGTGATTTTGAGGTAATCATTCTTGACTGTGCACCAACAGGTGAGTCTTTGAGGTTCATCAGTATTCCTACAACCCTTGAGTGGTATATCAGAAAGGTATTCAAGATCGAGCGCAGGGTAGTAAGCTATATAAGGCCTGTGGCCAGACGTTTTTACGATGTCCCGCTCCCGGAAGATGATTATTTTAAGGCCCTTGAAAATCTTTTTGTCAGACTTGAGGGCATAGAGAAGTTCCTCACTGATCCTGCCGTAACCACGGTAAGACTGGTGACCAATCCGGAAAAGATAGTCCTAAAAGAAACACAGCGGACCTTTTTGTATTTTTCTCTCTATAGGATGTGCATTGATGCCATAGTCATGAACAGGATTTTGCCAGGCAATCTTGAAGAAAAATACTTTGACGAGTGGAAGGAATCTCAAAAAAGATACCTGAGATTAGCCGGGGAATATTTCAATCCTGTTCCCATATTTCCTGTAAACCTCTTTCAAAAGGAGCCTCTTGGAAAGGAAAGCCTAAAGAAACTTGGAGCAGATATATATGGTGAGCATGACCCAACAGAACATTTTTATTCAGAGAGGCCTTACGAATTTCACCAGAAGGACGGTCAGTTTTTTATCAGGATTAAGCTTCCATTTCTCACCAAAGAAGAGGTAGAATTAAACAGACTTCCCGAAGAGATGGTTATCAGGATAGGAGGATTCAAGAGACACATCCCCTTGCCGAGATATGCTAAGACCTATAAGGATGTTACGGCAAAAATGGATGGCAACTATTTAGATATCATTTTGGGAGGAAAGAAGGATGGAAGAGACGAAACCTAAAGAGGGAGAAGAGATAAGTACAGAGGAGGCCTTTTGCTCTCTTGGTCGGTTTTTTTCCTGGCTGGAAGGAAGGATAAGTCCCAGTTCCGAGTTTCGTGAACGTATAGCTAAGAGCAGAATAGAGTGTTTAAAGGGGATCAGATCATTGCTTGATAGAAGGATAGATGATTTAGAGAAAAGGCAGCCGAAAAAGGCAGGTAAAAAGGCCACCCGCATAAAGGTAGAGTAACGTACTTAGGAAGTAACTCAAGTGAGCTAAAGTGCCCGCCCGCCTCACAAGCGAGAGCGTTGCGGGCAGGCCTAAAATGCCTAAAGTGACAATGATTAAAGTCCTTGATCTTGGTTTACTTTAGGCACTTTTTCTCACTCAACCAGGGTATTTTTCAGAACAACAAAAAACAGGCTGCCATTTCTGGTATAGGCAGTTTGACTTAAGATGTGCCATTCACCTGTCCACATGCCCATTAACGGGGTGATAGACCTCCACACCTTTGCGCCAAAGGATGCCGCGAGCGTTGTGGATGAATATCTCAATGTCTGTTCCCAGAAAGGTATACTGGAAGTTAAGATAATTCACGGGAAGGGCAAGGGTGTTTTGCGCCGTACGGTGGAGTCTGTTTTAAAGAGACACCCTCTGGTTCTGTGCTTCAAGCAAGATCCAGGCCCATCAAGGTGGGGGGCAACCATTGTGTTTTTAAAGTGCACAGATAACTCTCAGCAGAAGCATACGAAACAGTAGGGAGCAAAGATGAGCGCAAGAGCAAGATCCTCCAGGGTGGTATAAAAGACTCTGGCCCACACATCAATCAGATACGAAATAGGAGCCTAAGACCTTGCCTTTGATCCAATCGTTTTAGGCCTGCATTTTTGGCCCATTCCAGGGCCATTGCATAATCCTTTGCCAAGATTCTGTGATTGATATATTCATCCTGATATGCCGTGCCGCATGGCCTATATTGGTCCATAACATTCACGTACGTATTAGTTGATATCTCATGAGAGAGAAATTCCATCACATCCTTGGTGCTGGCAATCCCATGAGGCATCACAAGATGCCTCACTAGTAGTCCTCTTTCAGCTATACCATTCTTGTTTATTTCTAAATCACCCACCTGGTCATGCATTTCTTTAAGCGCCCCAACCGCCATTTCTCTATAATCTGGCGCATGGCAATAGCGATCTGCCCATTTCTGATCCCAGAACTTAAAATCAGGCATATAGATGTCAATGATTCCGCTCAGGAGCTTAAGGGTCTCTACCCTCTCATAACCGCTACTATTATATACTATTGGAATATTCAGGCCATTCTCTACAGCCAGTAAGAGGGCCTCTAGTATCTGAGGTACCACATGGGTAGGAGTAACCAGATTTATGTTATGACAGCCACTACGTGCAAGCTTTATCATTATTGTTGCTAAATCCTTTGCTTCCATTTCTACTCCCTCTCCCAGATGGCTTATCTCGTAGTTCTGACAGAAAGAGCAGCGGAGATTGCAAAAACTGAAAAAGATGGTCCCTGAACCAGATTTGCCGACCAGTGGGGCCTCCTCTCCAAAATGGGCATTATAGCTTGCAACCTTTGCCCTTCTTCCAGTTTTGCAGAATCCTTTTTCGTTGCTTAACCGGTCAACAGCACACTGTCTGGGACAAAGACAGCATTCCTTCAACAGACTTGTAGCCTCTTCCACCCTTTTTGAAAGTTGGCCTTTTTTATGTAACTGAAGATAAGATGGCTCACACATGATGAACTATGCTCTTTCAGAAAAAGTTTGGCCCAGCACTGTATCTTGAGAATGTCAAGTGCCAAAGTTCCAAAGTTGAAATTCACCCTGTTCGATAAAACTTTCATATCATCTCTGCACTTTTGCGAGATAAATATCGAACAGGGTGAAGATTTGATTTGACATTTGGGTTTTGACATTTGGAATTTTACCACCTAACCACCTCTGCATTGATAGCAAGCTATTGTAAATACTTGTCACTTCTGATCCTCAGGTTCGCTCTGATCTATCATCCTCTTTTTTATCTCTTTTTCAAATCCTCTCTCGCTAGGCCGATAGAATGCCTTTCCCTTAAGTTTTCCAGGGAGATACTCCTGTCTTATTCGGCTTTCCGGGTAATCATGAGGATAAATATAGCCCTTTCCATAGCCCATCTCTTTCATCAGTCTTGTTGGAGCATTCCTTAGATGTAGAGGCACAGGCTGAGGGCCTGATTCCTCAATCTCCTTTTTTACGGATTTTTCTGCCATATAGAGAGAATTGCTCTTTGGGGCTGTGGCCAAGTAAACTACTGCCTGGGCAAGGGAGAGCTCCGCCTCTGGCGGACCAACCTTTTCCCAGGCCTGATAGGCAGTGAGGGCTACCTCAAGGGCTTTGGGATTGGCCAGACCAATATCCTCAGAGGCAAATCGAATGAGCCGTCTACCTATAAAAAGTGGATCCTCACCTGCTTCCAGCATCCTGTAGAGCCAGTAGATGGAGGCCTGGGGATCACTCCCTCTCATGCTTTTATGAAGGGCTGATATGAGATTGTAGTGTTCCTCTCCGTCTTTGTCATATATGAGGGGTTTTTTATTCAAGGCGAGTGCAGCAGTCGCTACATTTACTACCTTTTTATTATTCTTGTCTGGTTGAACAAAATAACTGACGGACTCCAGATTATTAAGGGCTGTCCGGGCATCTCCATGGGAGATGTGTATAATATATTGTAGGGCATCCTTTTTGATCTCAATATTTAGATCTCCGAGTCCCCTCTTTTTATCTTTAAGGGCCCTATTCAAGATTGTGGCCATATCTTTGAACTCCAATGGTTTTAGGCTCATGACCCTGGTCCTTGAAAGCAGAGGTGGAATAATTTCAAATGAGGGATTCTGAGCGGTAGCTCCAATAAGAATGATCAGACCACTTTCTACATGGGGGAGAAATGCATCCTGTTGGGCCTTATTAAAGCGATGAATCTCATCGACAAACAGGATAGTTGGCTTTAGTTTATATCTATAGGTCTTTTTTGCCGAATCAACTATTTCTCGTAGTTCCTTTACACCAGAGAGCACTGCCGAGAATGATTCAAAAGGGCAACTACTGTATTGTGCTATCAATCGTGCAATGGTTGTTTTGCCTGAACCTGGCGGCCCCCAGAATATTATGGAAAATAGATTACCTGCCTCTAGTGACCTTCTTAATACCTTTGATGGGCCAAGAATGTGATCTTGACCCAATACCTCTTCAATCCTCTCTGGTCTCATCCTGGTGGCCAGTGGGGTCGTTTTAAGATCCATTATTTCATCCTGCCTTCATCTCCCCAGCGTGGAAAACTGTTCACCGCAAATTGGCCCAGCTCCGCTAAAAGATCACTGTTACACGGTTACCATAGCATTTTCCACAATATCTAAAGTTTTGTCCAGGTGGAAGGGTTTGCTAATAATGAGATCAACACCACTATCTTTTAGCTCCTTTGTATCCAGTTTCTTTTCCCATCCCTTAATGAGTACAACCGGTGTCTTTTGACTGATTTTCTTGACTTTTTTTGCCACACTTAAACCTCCTGTATCGGGCAGGTGGATATCAATCACCACCAGGTCAAACTTCCCCTTCCACTTTTCCAATGTTCTTATCCCGTTAAAGCCAACTGAACAGGTGACTACGTTATGGCCTTTATTTATCAATATCCTGGTCAGTATATCCCTGAGTATATGTTCATAGACAATGACGAGGATATTTGCCTCTCTTGCCCTACTTTTTGCTACCTCTTTCATCAGAATTCAGGTTTTGAAAAAAGAATATGGTTTTAATTACACGAGACACTGCTATCAATTATTCATTGCCATCCACTGGCAACCATGTTGGTATGGAGGTTTGTAATAGGAAGGTTTTCTTTTATCTAAAAAAGCTTGAAGCTAACTTTTCTTTACCTTATGATAACCCCAGGTTTTGTCAAATCAACAGCCTGACAGCTTAACGATTCGACCAGGAGAGTAAACAAGATTTAATCTATATAATTTAAAACATTTCGTCAAACACATATGTCAAAAGCGCCAAAAAATAAATCTAAAGAAACTGACCTTTCCCCTTTCGTTCACTTACACGTTCATACTGAGTTCAGCCTGCTTGATGGGGCCATCAGAATAAGTAACCTGCTCACAAAGGCTACCAGTTTCGGCATGGAGTCGTTGGCAATCACTGATCATGGGAACATGTTTGGGGCAGTGGAGTTTTACTCAAAGGCTGTTAAGCGTGGGATTAAACCGATCATCGGTTGCGAGGCATATATAGCCCCTGGCAGTAGGAAAGATAGGGCACCCTCACCTGATGGTCAGCCAAATGCATACCATCTGGTTCTCCTTGTCATGGATGAGACTGGTTACGGGAATCTGAGCAGGCTTGTCACATTGGGTAATCTGGAGGGCTTCTATTATCATCCCAGGATAGATATGGAGCTCTTAAGGCAATACAACACAGGATTAATTGCCCTTTCAGCATGTCTCAAGGGCCATGTTCCCTATTTTCTAAGGATCGGAAGGCAAGAAGATGCCAAAAAGTATGCACGTGAGCTGGCATCGATATTTGACCATGGCCGGTTTTATTTAGAGGTAATGGCCAATAAGATGCCCGAACAGATTGCTGTTAACAGGGCGTTAAAAGAGCTGGCACAGGAGCTGTCTCTCCCCATGGTTGCCACCAATGACTGTCATTATTTAGAGAAGGAGGATGCCGAAGCCCATGATATCCTCTTGTGCATCCAAACAGGTAAGAGTGTTGATGATCCCGGTAGGCTAAAATTCTCTAACAATGAGTTTTACTTTAAGTCCAGGGCAGAAATGGCCCTTGATTTAGATGAGTTTCGCGAAGCCCTGGATAATACCGTGAACATAGCTAAAAGGTGTCATTATGAGATGCAGTTTGGTCAGTATAAATACCCTGTTTTTCAGGTCTCAGGTGATCTTACTGTAGAAGAGAAATTTGAGAAGGAGGCCAGAGAAGGCCTGGAGAAAAGATTGATTCGCAAAGAGGCACTTGAGGGATCATTATCCCATGAATTAAAAAAAGAATATGAGGATCGTTTGGCCTATGAACTGAAAACCATTAGGGAAATGGGTTTTTCAGGTTATTTCTTGATCGTGGCAGATTTCATTGAGTATGCGAGGAATTCAGGTATTCCTGTTGGTCCAGGCAGGGGATCGGCTGCTGGATCCCTTACAGCGTATGCACTCAGAATCACTGATATTGATCCAATCAAATATGGCCTCCTCTTTGAGCGCTTCCTAAACCCTGGCAGAATAAGTATGCCTGATATTGATATAGATTTTTGTATTAAGAACAGGGACAAGGTCATTGAGTATGTCAGTGAAAAATATGGAAGAGAAAACGTCTCCCAGATCATAACCTTTGGCACCATGAAGGCTCGAGCTGTCATAAGAGATGTGGGCCGCTCTCTGAATATGTCTTATGCAGAGGCTGATAGAATTGCCAAACTCATTCCAGAAGGCATCAATATTACCTTAAATGAGGCAATAGAGGCAGAGCCACAGCTGAAGGCTATGGAAGAGGGAACGGATGATGAAAGAAGACTCTTAAGGATTAGCAGATCCTTAGAAGGTTTAACCAGACATGCCTCCACCCATGCCTCTGGTATAGTCATATCTGATAGGCCTCTGGTTGAATATCTGCCGTTGTTCAGAGGACCCAATGGAGAGGTCATGACCCAGTATACTATGGATGAGGTAGCGCAGCTCGGGCTGATCAAATTTGATTTCTTGGGGCTTAAGACCCTGACCGTTATCCAGGATACCCTGGACCTAATAAAAGAGACGTCTGACCAGGTTGTTACCTTGGATGAAATAGAGGTAGGGGATGATGAAGCATTCAGATTGGTTAGTGAAGGTAAGACTACAGGGGTATTTCAGCTGGAAAGTTCTGGGATGAAAGAGCTTTTGAGGAACCTCAAACCAGGTGTTTTTGAGGATATGGTTGCATCGGTTGCCCTTTATCGGCCGGGTCCCTTGGGGAGCAATATGGTTGATGATTTTATCAAGAGGAAGCATGGCCAAATCAAGATAACCTTTCCATTACCTCAATTGGAGGAGATCCTTGCAGAGACATATGGGGTTATTGTCTATCAGGAGCAGGTTATGCGAATCGCCCAGGTACTGGCCAACTATACCCTTGCAGAGGCAGACTTGCTGCGGAAGGCCATTAGTAAGAAACAGCCTGAGGAGATGGCACGGCAAAGAGAACGTTTTTTGGCAGGCACAGGCCAGAATAGATTAGATAGTAATAGGGCACGGCATGTTTTTGAGTTGATAGAAAAATTTGGAGGTTATGGTTTTAATAAATCCCATTCAGTGGCTTATGCTATGATAGCCTATCAGACTGCCTATCTCAAGGGCCATTATCCGGTACAGTTCATGGCTGCCTTACTCACAGAGGACATGGGAAGCCAAGATAAAACCATCAAAAATATTGCTGAGTGCAAGGAAATGGGTATACCTATCCTTCCTCCTGATATCAACGAGAGTCAGGTAGATTTTGCTGTTGTTGGGGAAAGTATTCGGTTTGGTCTGGCAGCAGTAAAGAATGTTGGCACTAAGGCTGTGGAAGCGATTGTTCATGAGAGAGAAAGGAAAGGGCCTTTTAAGTCGCTTACGGGGTTTTGCAGAAGGGTAGATAAATCAAAGGTAAACAAGAGGGTTTTGGAAGGCTTAATCCAGTGCGGTGCCTTTGATTTTGCTGGTGTATTTCGATCGAGACTGTTTGCATCTCTGAACGATGTCCTTGCTTTTGGCGGGATTAATGAAGACCCAAATCAGCTGAATATGTTTGACCTTTTTCCATTTGAGGAAGAGGAAGAGAGCCCATTTGAGGCTCAAGACATTGATGAATGGGAAGATGGTGAAAAGCTACGGAGAGAGAAAGAATCTCTCGGATTTTATATTACCGGACATCCCTTAGATAAATTTGCAGATGTAATAGACCAGTTCGCAACTACAACAACACAGGAGCTTGCTTCAAGTAGTGATAAATCAGTTGTAAAGCTGGCCGGGCTCATTAATAGCATGCGGATAAAGAGGACAAGAAAAGGGGAAAAGATGGCAGTCATTAATGTGGAGGACAAACATGGCTTCACTGAGGTTATAGTGTTTCCAGATGTGTTTGCTCAATGTGCCTCCCTGATAAATGATGACAGGCCCCTTTTGATAACAGGAGAAACCGAGGCCGGCGATAACGTGGTGAAGATTAGGGCCCAGGAGATAGTTGCCTTGGAAACAGTAAAACAAAAAACAATTAAGTCAATAATAATACCTGTTTCACAGGAGGGACTGAGCCGCTCCTGCCTCATGAAGTTAAGGGATCTTATCTTTAGATATCCGGGAGAATGCCGGCTTACATTTAGGATCAATCTTCATGGAAACAAAGAGGCAACCGTAGTTGCCCATAATCGGTATAGTGTAATCCCTGAGGAAAATCTGATTAGAGAGATTGAGTCTTTGGTAGGGGCCAAGGTGATATGTGAGGCCTGAGATATGAAAATCAGAGTCACCAACAGATATATAATAAGCCTTCTCTCCTGTCTGGCACTGTTTGTTCTCAGGGTAATTCTCTTCACCTGTCGAGTTCAGTATATAAACAAGAAACATATAGATGAATTTCTCCTTGGAGAGAAAAAGGTTGTGATAACCACCTGGCACAGATGTGCCATCTATTTCCTGCTTAAATATGGCTTTCTTCACCCTATGGTTCTCTTCTCTTCAAGCAAGGATGGGGATCTGCTGTCTGATTTTGCCAAAAAAGTAGGCGTTATCCCAGCCAGGGGCTCATCAACCAGAGGAGGAAGGGAAGGCTCCGAACAGATGGTTAGATTTTTACACACAGGGGGGAGAGTTGTGGCGACTGTTGCTGATGGTCCACAGGGGCCACCATTGAGGGCAAAACCAGGACTTGTCAGGATTGCTCAGAAATCAGGTGTCCATCTTATGCCCCTGACCTGGTCTGCGAACAGGGTATGGATGTTTGTGCATGCGTGGGATAAGACGATAATCCCAAAGCCGTTTTCAAGGATTGTGATCTATGCATTAGAACCCTACCTCATCCCCAAGGAAGCTAATGATGAGGAATTTGATAGATATGTGAAAGAAATGGAGAGAACCTTAAATGTCATGACCAGGGATGTTGATGCAATGGTTGATCATCATGATCCTAATATGGATCTGATCCTAAGAGAAGATGGTATTTGATTGTTGTCGCTCCTTGCTGTTTACTGGTTATTAAGATAGTCGAACGAGAAAGGATTCTTTCTATGGAACAAAAAATACAAAGCCTTGCGAGTTTGAGCACAAAAAGTTTCACTGTTTATCTGGATGAGGTGAGCCTAAGAAACGGAAGGATAAGCAGGAGGATCTGCGTTGACCATCCGCAGGCCGCGGCTATCGTCCCTTTTGTTTCGGATAACGAGATTATTATGGTAAGGCAGTACAGATATGCCTTAAGGAGGGAAACGCTTGAAATTCCCGCAGGTAAAATGGATAAGGGTGAGGGTCCTGAGGAATGTATCAAAAGGGAGCTGGTAGAGGAGACAGGCTTTGAGGCAAAATCCATCAAATGGCTCTATACCTATGCCCCGGCTATTGGATACTCTAATGAGCTCATCCATCTCTATTTGGGCAGGGATTTAAAGAAGTTGGAAGAGAATATTGATGACAGCGAGATATCATCCCTTGAGATCTTGCCCCTTGAAGAGGTGTTAGGGATGATCAGAGACCATAAGATAATTGATAGTAAGACGATTATAGCCTTGGCCTTTATTAGGCCCCTGATTTGACGCTTCGCAATTTCTGCAACTTATTGAAATTAGCGAAATTTTTTGAGGCCTGAGTTCTTGCCTTGCACTTGGAATAATGGAATAATGCAGTATTGGAATGTTGATTTTAAAATAAGTTTCTCATTTATCAACTCCCCTTTCAAGAGGACTCTTCCCAATAAACCTCTGTCCCACTTTCCCTCGTTCATGTTGCCCAGGACAAGATCACCCATTATTCCATCATTCCAGTAGTCCAGTATTCCAATTGTGAGCTAAGGGAACTAACTTCGGTCTACTACTTTTTCTTTTCTTCTTTTGGAGTTTTGTCAGGAGGGTAAATATACTTAGTATCTATGTCATAGGTCCAGGGAAGGCCCCACCCCTGCCAGCCATAAAAACGGCGATGATTGTAGACAGGGATCTTGTGTCTTTTAGCCAGTTGCCTGTAAAATTTATGCAGGTTCTCATCCTCGAAGCATGGAAAAGGTGGCCCCTCAAATCCATGCTTTACATTGTAAACATTCTTAAACCCGTTCTTTATCAGCTCCCTGGCTGCTAAAATGCTCCTGGTACCATCCCTGCATATTATAAGGAGGTTGTTGGTTTTTTGAAATGTCTTGCTTATCTGTTCCACAAAGGAGTTATTCTTAGTGAATTGATATATCCAGCTCTCTCCTTTTTTTGCAAGTGTGTCACTCATAAACATGTACGGAAAGAGGTAGGCTATTGGTGGGTGACCTATGAATTGATATTCTGCCCTTGTTCTAATATCAATAAGATAGGTATCGGGAAGGGTATTGAGCATGTCATAGGCCTCAATAGCCAATATATCTTTAGGTTCCTGTGCTACGGCAGGTACCTGGAAAAAGGTAGTTACACAGATGAAAGATCCTAGCAGAATGAAAAGCAAGTTCTTCATTAACCAGCGTTCTCCTTAACTATTTGTTAACTATCTCATGTAAGGTTACGACTGAATTAAACAAAGTTGTCCCTGTTTGTCAATAGAAAATCTTTATTGTTTTTACTTGGTCGTGCTATTTCCACTCTTGCCCATGGGCAGGAGGCCAATAGTAATACATCGGCCTGCAGCGGACTCAATGCAAAATGAAAAGGGTAAATCGAAGAATGTAGAATATAAGGAAAAGTCGAAAATAATCAAGACAAATTTTGCTTCTGCACCTTGCAATTTTCATTTTGCAATGGAGCGAAGCCACATGAGCAAGGAGAGATCATGGGACCAAGTAAGGTATTTTTTTCGGATCTAAGGGCTACTGCCAGTAGAAATATATTTGCCAAGTTGTTACAGCTTCTGCATGAAGCTGGCATAGATACCAAGGTAAGGTCACGCAATCTCGTGGCTATCAAGCTGCATTTTGGAGAGAAAGGCAATACTGGCTTTATCGGGCCCATCTTTATTCGCCGGATAGTAGACAAGATAAAGGAATTGGGAGGTTTCCCTTTTCTCACCGATACAAATACCCTCTATAAAGGGTCGAGGAGTCATAGTGTTTCTCATATAGTAACTGCCATAGAAAATGGGTTTGCCTATTCCGTAGTCAATGCCCCTATTATTATTGGGGATGGCTTGAGAGGTTCATCTTCGGTTAAGGTAAAGATAGATCAGGAGATTTTTGAGCTGGTAGATATCGGCAAGGAGATAATGGAGGCAGATGTATTGATAGGTGTTTCACATTTCAAGGGGCACGAGCTCACAGGCTTTGGGGGAACAATCAAGAATATAGGTATGGGCTGCGCCTCCAGGCACGGGAAACTTAAACAGCACTCTGATCTTTCACCTAAGATAAATAAAAAGAAATGCATTGGCTGTGGTGAGTGTGTAGCATACTGTTCGCAGGAGGCTGTTTCCGTTAAGGAAGAAAAGGCGGTTATTGATCTTGAGAGGTGCATTGGCTGTGGTGAATGCATTATTATCTGTCCTAATTCAGCAATCAATGTTCAATGGAGCAGGGATATACCTATTTTACAGAAGAAGATGGTAGAATATGTCTTTGGAGTCCTTAAGGAAAAGGAGGGAAGGGCATTCTTCATTAACTTCTTAACTCAGATATCTCCATCGTGCGACTGCAACAGATACACCGATGCGTCAATAGTGCCTGATATCGGGATCATGGCCTCGTCAGATCCAGTAGCCATTGATCAGGCCTCAGCCGATATGGTTAACCAGCAGGCTGTATTACATGGTTCATCGCTTGAGGTGAATACTAGGCCAGGTGAGGACAAATTCCGGGGCCTTTATCCTGACATAGACTGGGGATTTCAACTCGACTATGCCCAGAAGATAGGCCTAGGGACACGGAATTATGAATTGATAAAGATCTAAAACGTTGATAGCTCTCCTTTATATTTTCTGGCAATCTCCCAGAGCGTACCTCCTCGTCTCCTTTCTCAATAGTCTTTTTCTTGCAAGGTACCAGTAATCCTTTGTGCCTGCCTTCCTTATTGCCTACCTGATCCTTCCAGCCCCCGCATTATAGCCTGCCATAGCCAGATACGAGGAACCAAATTCATGAGATAGATCTGTGCCCCTCTCACATCTTCCAAAAATTAGATTACCCTGCTCATTTCATAATAGTCGTTATATATAAAATCTATAAAAACAAAATATTTTAATAAAAAATAAATTTAAGTAATTATAATTAAATTTCCCAATTTCCATACCTTACAGGATATTTTTTAGAGAAGGGCAAACAATTTTTGACATTAATGGCATTTATATATAGCATGTTGAAAAAAAGGGGGATCATTTATCATCCCGACGTGCAAGGCATGACCAGGATGTTAATGAAAGAGATGCTCAATTATATGGAAAAGGTAGGTGTTGATACTGCTCGTAGCCTTGTAAGCTGGCGAGATTCAATTCTTTGCTGCCATGGGATTCAAGGCGGGTGATATGATCAATCTCGAATCTAAGATTGGGGATTGATTGGCGGATCTCTTTTGATACGCGAGAAACTCTGAACATGCGTCTTTAAAAGGACACTTTTTTTGGCATATTCGAACATCTATTCGAGGATTGTTTTTCTTCCTCAAGCAGAATAAATAATCAGCCATCAACTCTCCTCTCTAAATTTGTTTACAATTAAATATATTTATATTGAAATTATTATATTTAATAACATAAAGAAAATAATATGTCAACTATTTTTATTAAATTTTTATTAAATTATTAAGCATAATTAAAAATGTGAGTAGTCCGTTGTCAGTAGTCAATTGCATGAAGTAGAGCAATCAACATCGTGGATTCTCGCCTTTTGCGTTAATTCATTTTCTGATTACTTTCAACGGCTTCCGAGTTCCGGAATTCGGAAACAACTATCAACCGGCAACGGACACTAGTGAAGGTTGAACCGGAAGATTAATAATGCTATCCCTTCCCTTGATTGGAAGAGAGTTTTTCTCCTTTCTATTACGGTCGTATTGACTGTGGAGTCTGGAGGAGATGGCCGTGTAACCTTTATTGGATGGAAGGGAGGATAAGGACCTTACATAAGGATAAGGCACATGCATATATATGAAACGGGCTACGGGCATCTTAGTAGGTCTGTAAAGGGTCTAAAGGAAGGTTCAAGGGTTCGGCAAGGGGATGTGATCGGTTACGTGGGTTTATCCGGACTGTCAATCGGAGCCGATCTTGACTTTAGTGTGATTAAAAGGGGGAGGTTTATTGATCCTCTCAGGATTAAATCCGCTCCTGCGATTATTTTGAGCAAAAGAGATAGGAAGAGGTTTAATGAGTTGGTCTTCCAGATGGAGCAAGTATGGCAAAAAGATCAGACTTCCTGATTGTACTATCTTTAAGTATCATGGTTGTTTTACCATCAATTGGATACCCCTATATACCTCCTACGGCTCAGATTATAGAATTTATGAGCGATAAATTCGCCACTATCAGGACATTAAAGATAACTCAACTTACGAGAATTAGAGACCTAAACCAGGAAATTGAAAAGGTTTTTGGGGAGATTATCTATGTGAGGTCTCCTGATCTCTATAGGTCAGAGATTGCAGGCCAACCAGGCAAACGCCTTTTAATCAATAACGGCAAAAAGACCTTGAGTATTATCAATGGGGGGATTGCCTATGAGAGGCAAGCCCGGGACCCCGTCTATCGTTTTCTTCTTTTAGCCCAAAGCCCAAAACGATTATTGGATATACTTAAAGGTTTCGATATAAGCATTGATAAGGCATCCCTCACAAGGTTTGAAGGGAGAATCGCATACCTGATTGGGGAGAAGGAAGAGGGAAGCCCCAGGCTTCTTGTTGATAAGGACCTGTTTTTGCCCCTACTTCTAGAATATGGCAATATCCTTTTGCGTTTTTCCGATTACCGGGAACTCAGGGAGGGGATCTGGTATCCCTACAAGATCGTCTATTCACTTGAATACGAGGCTATTACAGAGGAGTATACCGTAAAGGATGTTATAGTAAACCCACGCCTTGATTTATCTCTATTTAATATATCCCTAATAAGGGCCCGATTTGGTAAGAGTGAGTAATTACCCAATGGCCTGCGGACTTATCCGCCCACAGCAGACTAAACAAACCTGAATGACCGAAAGGATTGAAATACTAAGCCCTAAATCCGAGATCCTAAACAATACCAAATGTCAAAATTCCAATGAATAAAATATGTTCGGAATTTTGATCTTGGGAAGTTTCTTGATAGTTTTGGATTTAGAACATTTGAATTTTGTGCTTGTTTAGGCCCGCCCTGGCGCGACGTAAGAGGAACGACCTTTTGTGGCTCTGATTCTATGGTTGCGGAAGCTGCAGAACTTAGCCACTGTACAGCAGGTCTGGGCCAGGGATTTCGACCTGCCCGCAATGCCTTTGTATAGGCTCAGGGTAGTGCCTTGAGGCTAATGTTATTGGCACGGTTGTTATGCGTGAATACTTTGCATGCCAGGCGGGCATCAGAATTTAGGATTTTCCATATCTTATTGAGCATGTCGAAGAAGAATAAGGCAGAGGATTGATCGCCGATGGCTGAGGCCTTACAAAAGATATATGTTCAAGTGGCTGTGGCCCTTCCAGTGAGCGGAACATTCACCTATACAGTAACAGATGGTCTTATAGAGAAGGCAGAGGTGGGCAAGAGGGTCCTTATTTCCTTCTCAGGTCGGAAGGTAGCCGGCTATATCCTCAGGATTATCCCACCCAAAGATAGAGAAGGTCTAAAGGATATACTCAATATCAGTGATCCCTACCCGCTTTTCCCTCTGGATATGGTTGAATTCTTTGAATGGCTATCCAACTATTACCATTATCCAATCGGCCTGGCAATTAAGACAGCCCTTCCAACAGGCCTAAATGTGAATGTCCCTGATGGCATGGGGATGCCCTCCAAGGGATGGCTGGACAGGGTTGGCCTTTTAAAGAGGGTTTTCATCACCGTAAAGAAAGGTGCCATTGTTGACAGATCATTGTTTGACCATAAAAGGGCGCCAGGAAATGAACCCGAATTCTTAGAGATGATCATCGAAAAGGGAGAGGTCTCCTTGCGTGAGATAAAAAGGGCCTTTAAGAATGGAGACTACCTCGTGGATAAATGGGTTCACAAGGGCTTTTTGAAAAGATCTCTAAGGACGGTTGCGAGGGACATAGCAGGCGAAACCCTCCTTATTTCCCCTACCCCACCACCTCTAAATCCAACACAGAAAGAGGTCTTCGAGAAGATAGCAGGAAAACTCAAGGAGAATTCCTTTTTTACCTATCTGTTGCATGGTGTAACCGCAAGTGGCAAAACAGAGGTCTACTACCATGCTGTCAGGGTTGCTACTGAGCTTGGACGGCAATCCATAATAATGGTGCCGGAGATCGCACTGACTGTTTCGCTGGCATCCCTGTTCAAGGCCCGCTTCGGAGACAGGGTTGCTGTCCTTCACAGCGCCCTCTCACTTGGGGAAAGATACGATCAATGGATCAGGATAGCAAAGGGAGAGGCCGACGTGGTCATAGGTGCCAGATCGGCCCTTTTTGCCCCTACTTCCAGGCTTGGCCTCATTATTATTGACGAGGAGCATGACCCCTCTTACAAGCAGGAGGAGAAATTCCGCTACCAGGCGAGGGATGCTGCCATCGTGAGGGCGAAACTCACCAATGCCCTTGTTATACTTGGCTCTGGAACCCCTTCGATACAGTCTTACCAGAATGCCGTGAGTGGTAGATATGGCCTTCTTACCATGCCGGAAAGGATTCTGAAGAGGGAACCTCCGGATATAACAATCATAGATATGACTCGTTTTGAGGGCAGCCCCGGTGCGCGGGATGATGGCATAATTAGCCCACCATTACGAGAGGCTATTGGGGAGAACCTGGCTCAAGGAAAACAGATTATCCTCTTCTTGAACAGGAGGGGATTCAGTGCCCTTTATCTGTGCAGGTTTTGCGGAGAGGCTATCAGGTGCCCAAACTGCGAGGTAAGCCTGACGTATCATAGGTATGGAAACAGCCTGCTCTGTCATTACTGTGGATTCAGGATTCATCCCCCGGATAGATGCCCACTGTGTAGCAGACAGAACTTGAAACCATACGGATTTGGTACGGAAAGGGTGGAGGAGACGTTAAGGGAGAGATTTCCAGAGGCACGGGTGGAGAGAATGGACAGGGATACCATGAGACATAAGGGCAAAGTGCAACAGGTCTTAAGGCGATTCTTGGATTATGAAACAGATATACTCGTTGGTACACAGATGATTACCAAGGGCCACGACTTTCCCAGTGTCACCCTTGTTGGGGTGATCTCTGCTGACCTGTCCCTCAACTGGCCAGATTTCCGGGCCGGGGAGATTACCTTTCAACTGCTCTCCCAGGTAGCAGGCCGGACAGGAAGAGGGAAATCGCCCGGAAGGGTGATCATCCAGACATTCAACCCTTCCCACTATGCGATCATTGCTGCAAGAGATCATGATTATCAAGGATTTTTTTCACGGGAAATCCAACTGAGGCGACAGCTCAACTATCCACCATTTTCCTCAATAGCCAATTTGCGCCTCCTCGGAAACAGCAAGTCCAAGACAGAAAAGATAGCTCAGCAGATGGGAATGAAGATCGATAACATCCTAAAAAAGCAGTCGAAAGGTAAAGGGCACATGGAGGTTCTTGGCCCTGTTGAGGCCCCAATGGCAAAGCTAAAAGGAAAATACCGCCAGCAGATCCTTGTCAAATCCGGCTCCTCAAAGGCCCTCAACCTATTATTGAAAGAGGTGGACAAGGGCTCAGCTCCAATCCTGAGTGCAAGCGGGGTAAGATTAATAATTGATATTGATCCGTATCAGATGATGTAGGAAATTACAAATTTCAAAGCCCAAAGTTCAAATGAATGTCAAATGGTAAAAGGCAAATGTCAAATAGCAGTAAAGTCAAAGCGTGAGGAGAACGAAGCCCAAGGGCTGACATTGATATTTTCTGCTATCATTTCACCCGGAAAGAATAAATGAGAAAGGGGAAAGCCTATCCATTAAGAAGGCAGTTTTTTTGACGCTAGAATTTTTGAACTTTGACATTTGGATTTCATTTGACATTTGGATTTTGTAATTTGGCATTCTAATTTATGATAATAGACTCTCACACCCACATCTTCCCACCTGAGGTCAGGGATAAAAGGGAAGATTTCTTTGACCGTGAGCCTGCCTTCAAGCTCCTTTACAGCGTTCCCGGATCAAAAATTTCCGGGGTAGAGGGTCTTATCAGGAGTATGGATAATGAGGGGGTGGATAAATCGGTTGTATTTGGCTTCCCATGGCACCACGAGGATCATTTCAAAAGAAACAATGACTATATCATGGAGGCAGTCCAGAGATACCAAGACAGGCTGATAGGCTTTAGCACCTTTTTCTCTTTGGCCAGGGGTGCTGAAAAAGAGCTTGAGAGGTGCCTGAAATCAGGCCTTTCAGGGGTAGGGGAGCTGGCATTCTATACAGCAGCCATTTCAAAGGATACCCTTAAGGCCTTAAGGCCTATAGCTGAAATAGCAAAAGAATTTGATGTACCCATTCTCCTCCACACAAATGAATCTGTTGGCCATTACTACCCTGGCAAGACAGAAATAACACTAAAACAGATATACGATTTTTTACAATGCTTTCCTGATAATAAGATCATCCTTGCCCACTGGGGAGGCGGAATCTTCTTTTACCATTTGATGAAAAAGGGGATTAAAGGGGTATTAGAAAACACCTGGTTTGATACTGCTGCATCACCATATCTTTATGATAAAGAGGTCTACTCTTTCTCCACCAAGATACTAGGAGCAGGTAGGATACTATTTGGAAGCGATTTTCCCCTCCTTAATCCGGGCCGTTACTTCAAAGAGATGCGAGAGGCAGGTCTCTCTAAATACGCCATAAGAAAGATATGCGGGGAAAATGCAGCATCTCTGTTTAATCTGCTCTCATCCGCTCCACCCCACTAAATACGTAGCAAGGATTTAGCCCAAAAACCCCTCTGCGTGCTCTTCACTATTTCTCACAAAGCTCCACTAACACGCCATGGGTCTCTTTTGGATGGATAAAGGCGATCCTGGCCCCACCTGCACCTTTCCGAGGTTCCTGATCAATCAACCTTACCCCCTTCTCCTTTAGCTCTTTCAAGGCGTCATCAATATTTTCCACCATGAATGCAATATGCTGTACCCCTTCACCTCTTGTCTCGATGAATTTGGCTACAGGACCATCCGGTTCTGTAGATTCCAGCAACTCGATCTCACTATCCGTAATCGGGAAGAAGCCAGTCTTTACCTTTTGTTCCTGAATGGTCTCTGTCTTTTGAAGTTCTAATCCCAGGATGTTGGTGAAAAATTTCGCTCCCTCCTCAATGCTCTTTACCGCAATCCCTATGTGGTCAATGTGTTTTATCTTCATACCTCCCTCCTTTCAATTAGCCACAGACCCGCACAGACGGACACAGACTTTTTCCTCTGCCAACCCCAGTTAAATAGGCCCGCCCTGTGGGGCTAAGCCTCTAACTCGTTAACAATTCGAACTATACCACCCCGCATAACTGAGGTATTAAAGTTCAGAAGCAATCCTAAAATTAAGGCCTGACAATTTGAGATATGTCAAAAGTTGAGCCTTATGAATCGGCTCAATTTTCTCACTGATATCCACTATGTTCCTATCGCCCAAAGGGGTGCGAAGCTTTTCTCTCTGCGTCCTTTGCGTCTTTGCGGTGAATCATGCCCTTTTCTAAAGTCAATGCTTGCATTTTTTCTGTCCGTTTGTAAAATAATATATTGCTACCACAATAGAACAAAAAAGGAAATACTTTATGGATATATCGGGACCATTCAGGTATTCTCGCCTAAAGGAGAAACGGCAAGAGCGATCAAGTTACGGTGAATTTGAGGCTACAGAGCTTTACTGTCCCAAATGTGGAAGGGCCGTGCCAGTAACCAAATCCCTCCTTCTGATCTTACCAGAAGGAGATAAATATGAATATCGCTGCAGATTTTGTGGCACACCCGTAGGAGACAAAATCGACCGACATGGTCAGTACTATTCTATTCTAAAGATGTAATTGTAAATCCGTTGTCCGTTGTATCCTATGCCTTAACCCTACAATGTCATTCTTAGCCTAAAGAATTTCGCTCACCCTGGCAGTGCCTCCATCTGCTACTTTTTGAGCGCTAAGAAACCTGCCACAACTTTTGAATGTTACCAAACGTTTATTGAATCGCATCTGTAAATAATGCTTGTGTGCGCAAAAAAAGCTTGACATTTTCATGTTAGGGTGTTAGAAAGCAACAATTCTACTTTCAAAGAAACTCAGGAAGGAAAGGAGGTGAAGGAGGAAAGAGGGTTTATAAATTGTTTGAAAGGTTGTTTGTCTAATCCAAAATTATTAGGAGGAGAGAGTTATGCGAAAATTACTAATTGTGCTTGCAGCTTTGGCATTTGTGGTTGGATCTACCATACCTGCCATAGCTACTGACTGGAGCTTCTACGGAAAGGCCGCCATGTTTACCTACATGCTGGATCAATCAAAAGAGGTAACAGGCAATGTTGATGACTCTGATCTGGTGTGGACCGTACTGAATAGTAGCAACCGGTTCGGATTTGTCGCAAAGGCAGACGATATTGGTGGCATCCTTGAGTTTGGTATTAATTCGCATTATGCCGCGGATGCCAACAGGGCGCACATCAGGTTAGCCAATGGCTATTGGAATTTTGGAGCCGGTACTCTGGTGGTTGGTCAGGACTATGCCCCTGCCGCCTTTTTTCCAAGCGCGACGATATATAACGACTGTAGCATGGTTTTGCATGGCGCTGTGTATACTCAGAGGGTGCCCCAGATAAAGTTAAAGTGGGCAGGCCTTCAGGTTGCATTGGTAGAGCCTAACAAGGCGGCGGTGCTCGCCACCGAGCAAGACACCTCAATCCCAAAGATAGAGGCAAGCTATGACCTTAAGGTTGGTCCGGTTGCTCTGCATATTTTTGGTGGTATGAACAGCTACGATGAGGTAGCCATAGTTGGCACTACTGAAACGGAAACCGGTATTGATTCCAACCTTTTTGGAGTCGGTTTCAAGTTTGCTACCGGGCCGTTCTATGTGAATGGTGATGTCTGGATGGCAACGAATCCTGGGAATTATGGTGTGCTCCAAGATAGTGCGGGAACAACTGCAACCCTGACGGGTACCACTGTAAATGATGTCGACAGTATGGTCTATGCGGCAATTCTGGGATACAAGGTAAGTGATATGATCACACTCGAGGCCGGCATGGGTGTAATCAGCAATGAGCGGGAAGCTGCCGGTGTGACAGAAGAGTGGGAGACCACCACTATCTATATCCAGGCACCAATCACCCTGGCCAAGGGTGTTACCATCACTCCTGAATTTGGCACGATCGATTATGGTGATGTAAAACCTGGGACTGGCGACAGAGGTGATAAAACCTACTATGGTGCAAAGTGGGCGATTGTCTTCTAGGAGTTGTGGTTAGCCGTTCTTAGTGGTAAAAACCCGGGGTTGTAAGCAAGCCCCGGGTTTTTTGTGCCCAAGATTGATGCGCCCGTTTTCTGCACTTTGAGGAGCTACACGCAGGCAGGACCGAGTAACGAGAGAGAAATTACCTTGACACTTCTGCTGCTACCATTGTAGTCTATTTACCATGAAGTAACCGAGGGGTATCATAAGTTTAACGTTGAAGACCTATGAGGCCTTCAAAGAGGATGAGAGCAAAGCGAAGATCTTATCCGGGGTAATAGACGACCTGGACGGACGCATCGTCCGCGTGCAGCAGATTGCCACGAAACGAGATTGAAGAGGCTCTATTTGCTTGTGTAACAATTAAGAC
>Ga0209427_10000948_pt1 | contig 32594 bp, 28 predicted proteins | sample DeeMarSWOR136_30_FD_187465 | JGI IMG/M metagenome (GOLD analysis project Ga0209427, IMG submission 187465) | Marine sediment microbial communities from White Oak River estuary, North Carolina - WOR-1-36_30 (SPAdes) (version 2) | ecosystem: Environmental > Aquatic > Marine > Intertidal zone >...
CTCCTGGATCAACTGGTGGCCGCCGATGGGTTTGCCAAACTGGACCCGCTCCTTGGCGTATTTCAGGCAGGAATCGAGACAGCTCTGGGCGACACCCACACAGCCCGCAGCTAAAAACAAACGCGCCGTATCAATGCCCCGCAAGGCATCTCTTAACGCACTGCCGACCTCGCCGACCTGGTTTTCCAGGGGCAGCTCCATATCGGAGAATTGTAATTCGCCTTCACTTCCGCCTCGCCAGCTTATTCTTCCCTGCATGGGTGTGCTGGAGAAGCCCGGAGTATCTCTTTCGACGATGAAGCTGGTCAGACCTTTGAGCCCTTTGCTTTTATCGGTCTGGGCAATGAACAATACCACATCCGCTATCTCGCCGTTGGTGATGAAGATTTTGCTGCCGTTGATGACCCACTGGTTTCCGGAGCGGACCGCTGTGGTCTCGATCATGGATGAGTCGCTGCCAGCATTGGGTTCCACAACAGCTCCGGACATGATTTTTTCACCCTTACATACCGGAGGCAGGTATTTCTGTTTTTGTTCTTCTGTGCCGGCATCAAGAAGATTGGTGGCAGGCTGGATAGGTCCGCTGACCGCCGCCTGGGTGACAGCCAGGCTGGCGTGGCAGAGCGATTCCCAGATAACGGCCGAGGTCACATAGTCGAGCCCCATTCCGCCGTACTCCTCGGGCATATGGGGAGCTAAAAGACCCTTGGTAGCCATTTTTTTTATAATCCCGGGATCAAATTTTTCCTGGCGTTCGTTCTCCTTGAGTGTGGGCAGGATCTCCTTTTCCGCGAATTTTCGAGCCATATCCCGGGACATCATCTGTTCTTCGGAGAGTTCGAAGTCCATCTTTTCCTCCGCTAAGTCATAGTATTTGTGTCGGTGCTTTCATTCCTTTTTTTCCACGAATTCAACCAGGACACCGTGAGTCCCTCGGGGATGAAGAAAAACGCTCATTCCCTCTGCCCCTGGTTTTGGTTCGCCGAGCACCTCCAATCCCGCGGCCTTGACCGCGGCTATTTCTGCCTGGATATCCTCCACTTCATAGCAGATATGGTGGAAACCCTCTCCTCGCTTTTCCAGGAATTTGGCCATGACCCCTTCATTTCCGATAGGCTGGAGGAGCTCGATGAGAGTACTGCCGACTCTGACCATGCTGATTCTTATCGTCCCGTCGCCGCCTATGATGGGTTCAGATGACTCCAGCCCGAAAACCGAGCGGTAAAACTCTCTGGCTTCCTCCAGATCCTTCACCGCCATTCCCAGGTGGCTGACCTCTTTGATCATCTCTAGCCTCCAATATGCTGAAATTTGAAAGTGAATTAGGATACGGTTCTCTCTGGCTCTTTAGAATCCTTAGGGCTTTTTTCGAGTGTGAATTCTCTTTGAACCTGAAGCTCTTTCTATTTTCTGGCAAAAGACTTATAACATAGGAAAAATTTGATGTCAAAAAGACAATTTTAAACCGATTTTATTCATTTTTCTCGCAATTCATAAACATTTCTGGCATAATTCAGTCTTGTATCTTAGAAAGTAAATTTGAGAACTCGATGCCAATCCATTAGTCATTCATGAAAATAGACCGAATGCAGTTAATGCCTTAATAGTCTTGACCTGATGAAAAAGCTAATAAGGGACAGCATCCTTCGAATTCAGCAGTATGAACCCGGAATGCCTGCGGAGGTTCTCAAAGGGGAGCTTTCTTTAAAGGGCGAACTCAGTAAACTCGCCTCAAATGAAAACCCCCTTGGCCCTTCACCCCTTGCCATCGAGGCCATCAAAAAGTCTCTTGCGGAAGGGAACCTCTATCCGGATAACAGCTCAATCCAGTTGAGAGAGAGGATAGCCCAAAGTCTGGGGATCCCTGACCAAAATCTGGGTGTGGGTAACGGCACCACGGAATTGATTTTCCTCATAGGAGTCGTCTTTTTGAATCCTGGCGAGACCTTCTTCATGAGCGAATCCTCCTTTATCATGGCCAAGATAGTTGCCCAGATCATGGATTGCAATCTGATAGAAGTTCCGTTGAAAGACTACCGGCATGACCTCGATGCCATCTTGAAAAAGGTCTCCAACGATACAAAACTCGTGTATCTGGATAATCCTATGAATCCCATCGGCACCATGCTTAGCCAGCAAGATGTTTCCCGGTTCATGGAGAGGATTCCTGAAGATGTAATCGTTGTCTTCGACGAGGCCTATTTTGAGTATGCAGATAAAGAGAACTTTCCGGATACACTGAGGTTCATTCAGGAACGGAGGAATGTTATCGTCCTGCGAACATTTTCCAAGATGTACGGTTTGGCCGGCTTTCGGGTCGGATATTGCGCAGCCCCAGAAGAATTTATTGATGCCCTCAACAGGGCCAGGCCCCCGTTCTCTGTTAACCGATTTGCCCAGATTGCGGCGGCTGAAGCTTTGAATGATGAGGTCCATATAAAGAAGACACGGGAGATCACTCAATCCGGGAAGAGATTCCTTTATGAAAATTTCGAGAGGATGTCTTTGTTTTATATACCGTCTGAAACGAATTTTGTGACTGTAGATGTGAAGGCCGACGCCCAAAAAAAAGCTGATGAATTCAAAAAGAGAAGCGTGATCGTCAGACCTTTGACGGTCTACGGGAAACCCACATTTTTAAGAGTGACAATAGGCACTCCCGAGCAAAACAGGAAGTTTATTGAGGTCTTGAAGCAAATTGAGGTGAATAACTAGAGATTTCACCGTTCATTTAAAACAGAACCAAAAATAATCAAAGTGGCTGAAAAAAAGACGAGAATCTTATTGGGCAATGTCGCCATAGCCAGGGGCATTGTCGAAGCTGGCTGTCATGTCGTGACCTCTTATCCGGGGACACCGAGTTCGGAAATCATACCCGCTGTGGTCGAGTACAAAAAGGAGTTAGGCCTGAACACCTACATCGAGTGGTCAGCCAATGAGAAGGTTGCCTTTGATAATGCCCTGGCAGCCAGCTTAACCGGAAAAAGGTCAGCTGTCGCCATGAAACAGGTGGGATTGAATGTCGCTTCTGATTCTCTGATGAGCTCAGCCTATACAGGCGTTATCGGGGGGATGGTGGTTATCAGCTGCGATGACCCTGGCCCCCTCAGCTCGCAGACCGAACAGGATTCCCGTTTCTTCGCCATGTTTGCCAAGGTGCCTGCCTACGATCCTGCGACCCCGCAGGAGGCAAAGGAGATGGTCAAGGAGGCCTTTGCGCTTTCCGAAGCGTATCAGATCCCTGTCATTTTACGTCCGACAATCAAAGTCTCCCACGCCAAGCAGAGCGTCAAGATTTCGCCGGTCAAAGCGGTCGATAGAAAGGCCGGTTTCAAGAAAGACCCGGAGCGGTGGGCCGCTACTCCCAGATACAGGCTTACTCTGCACAAGAAACTCAATGAGACCCTGAAGAAGATACAGGAAAGATTTGAGGGGGATTCCCGTTGGAATTATGAAGTCAAGACCAGCCGTGCCGCTTCTCTTGGAATCATCACCGGCAGCGTGAGCTTTACCGTGATCATGGATATTCTGGAAGAACTCAGTTTAAGAAAGGATATCGATGTCTTGAAAATCGGGACTCCTTTTCCCCTTCCCCAAAAGAGAGTTGCGGAGTTCATCAAAAAGTATAAAAAGGTTTTGGTGGTGGAGGAGACCGACTCTGTTATCGAGTCCCAAATTGTTGATAAAAGCAAAGTGCTCGGGAGGCTGACCGGACACATTCCGTTGCAGGGAGAACTTTCACCTGATGTGATTTATGATATCCTGGCAAAGGTCTTGAAAGAGCTGGGAATGGCTGATTTGGAGAAGAGCGGGGATGAGCAGCTAGCCAAACTCATCGACGGCCTGAATATCGACGTACGCAGGCCGACCTTATGTGCGGGCTGCCCTGAGAGAGCGGCGTTTTTTGCGATCAAGAAAGCGCTTCCCAGGGCCATCTACAGCAGTGATATAGGCTGTTACACCCTCGGGCTCAACCTGAAAGCGGTGGATACCGTTCTCGATATGGGAGCTGGCATCACCCTGGCCAGCGGATTTTATCAGTCCTATCATCAGGATGATAAGGAGATCCCGATAGTGGCGACCATGGGTGACTCGACTTTTTATCATTCGGGCACAGCTTCACTCTTGAACGCTGTCTACAATAACGCGAGGTTTGTTTTGGTCATCATGGATAATGAGATAACCGCCATGACAGGGATGCAGCCGACTCCGGGCTCAGGGATAACGGCTGATGGAAGCAAAGGGAAAAAGGTCTCTCTGGAGGAATTGATCAAAGGGTGCGGAGTGAGATGGATCAAGACCATAGACCCGTACGATGTGGAGAATTTAGTCAAACTATTGAAAGAAGCAAGACAGTATACTCAGGATCGCGAGGGAGGCATTGCGGCTATCGTTGCCCGGCATCCCTGTCTGATCCGCTATCCGGAGGTGGGCCGGGAAAATCCCGTTCAAGTCGAGATAACTTCTGACTGTGATGGCTGTCGGTATTGCCTGGATTATTTTGAGTGCCCTGCACTTTATCTGAATGAAGAAAAAGATCGTGTCGAGATCGACCGGAATATCTGTGTCGACTGCGGTGTCTGCATTCATGCCTGTCCAAAAGGAGCTATCCAACCGGTATGAAAGTGCAGATCGTATTAGCCGGGATCGGGGGACAGGGGATACTATTTTCTTCAAAGATATTTGGAGAGTTGGGGTTGAAGCTGGGCTTGGATGTCATGGGTTCAGAAACCCACGGCATGAGTCAACGGGGTGGCTCAGTGACCGCTCATCTGAAGCTGGGAAAGTTTGCCAGCCCCTTGATTAGAACGGGCACGGCTGATATCCTCTATTCTTTTGAGGAGAACGAGACGTACAAGACCTTGAAATTCTTGAGAAGAGGAGGCATATGTTTTATAAATCTTGTGAGCGGGGATCGATTTGATAAAATTATCCTCGCTCATCTCAAGAAAAAAGAGATAACATTGAGAACATACGACGCCAGCGGAGCGGCCTTGAAGGTCGGGTCGATTTTAACGGCCAATATAATGCTCATCGGCTATTCTGTGGGGATCGGATTGGTCCCTTTTCAGCCTGGGGATTTGAGACATGTATTAACAGCGGTGAGCAAGAAGAAAGACCTTAGGATGAATCTGAAGGCCTTTGACTCCGCTGTTCGGGAAGGACAGTCATTCCTAAATCCTGTTTAGAAAGGAAGGTTATCATGGCTTGGGAAATTTTTGGACGCAATATAGGTAAGATAGGGATTGTCGGCTCCGGCAATATCGGACCTGATATCGCGCTCTATTTCAGCAAGGTTCTCCATGAGCAGGGAGTTCCTGTCGTAGTCGTCGATATCGCGGAGAAAGCACTCCAGTCCGGAGAAGCCCGCGTCAAAGGAAAATTGAGCAGGGGAGTCAAGACCGGGTCATTTAAGAAGGAAGAAGTGGATTCGATGGTCGCCAATATCTCCTGGACTGCGGATTACTCCCAGTTAAGCGGAGCCGATCTAGTGGTTGAAGCGGCCACAGAAGACAGTAAGATAAAAAGTAAGATCTTTAGTCAACTGGAGAAGATCTGTCCTGAGACAGCGATATTTGCTTCAAACTCCTCCCACCTGGAACCCGAGGTCATATTCGCAGACTTGAAGACTAAAAAGAGATGTCTGGTCATCCACTACTTTTTCCCTGCAGAGCGAAGCATTATCGTCGAGGTCGTCCCTGGTAAGGAGACCGAACCCGCGATCGCGGATTTCGTGATGAAGTTCTACGAACAGATCGGCAAGGCTCCGATAAAAGTCAAAAGCCGGTATGGGTACGCGATAGACCCTATCTTTGAAGGAATTTTCCTGGCCGCTGCTCTTCTGGTGGAGAAAGGAGTGGGAACGGTTAAACAGCTTGACGCCATGGCCCAGCGGGCGTTGGGACTGGGAGTAGGCCCTTTCACCGCCATGAACCTGACCGGAGGAAACCCGATCACCCAGCACGGCCTCACCCAGATGCATGAGAAGATCAACTCCTGGTTTCACTGTCCCGGAATCCTGGACAGACAGCTCTCGCTCGGAAAGCCTTGGGAGACGCCGATGATGGGTGAAGCTGTTGGTTATAGTGAGAATGATTTTGAAATGGTTTCGAACCTTATCAGAGGAGCATTCTTCGGGCTGGTGTGCGAGATACTCGACTCTGGCATCTCGAACATCGCAGATTTAGAGATGGCTGTGGAGAATGCCCTGGTCATGAACCCGCCTTTTCAGACCATGAACAAGATCGGAGTGGATAAGTCCCTTGAGCTGGTCAAAGCCTGCGCCAAGGAGTGGCCAGAATTCCACGTGCCCAAAGTTCTTGCTGAACAGGCTCGATCCGGGAAATCCTGGGATATTCCGTTTGTCTTTAGAGAGGACAAGGACGATGTCGTTGTGGTCACCATTCGAAGGCCGAGGTCGCTGAATGCCCTCAATTCCTCAGTCATGAGTCAGCTGGCTGAGATATTCACGGATATAAAAAAAGACAAGACAATCAAGGGTGCTATCCTGACCGGTTTTGGCGTCAAGGCTTTTGTCTCAGGTGCGGATATCAATATTTTGGCGCAAATAAAGACACCTCAAGACGCAGAAACTATAGCCCTAAAAGGTCAGGAGACATTAAACCTGATCGAGAACCTCGGCAAGCCTGTCATTTGTGCGCTGAACGGCCTCGCCTTCGGAGGCGGAAATGAGCTGGCCATGGCCTGTACGGCAAGGATCGCCAAAAAAGGAGTGTTGGCTGGCCAGCCCGAGCCCCGGCTCGGCATTATTCCCGGGTTTGGGGGAAGTCAGAGGCTTCCTCGAATCGTGGGGCTGGAGAAGGCCTGGCCAATTCTTCGGACCGCCAATCCCATCCCTTCAGCGGAGGCTTTGAAGATAGGATTGATAAGCGAAGAGGTAGAGGGAGATATCAAGGAAGCAGGCATCGCTTTTGCTCATAAAGTGATTTCAGGGAAGGTCAAGGTTCCTCCTATAGAGAGAGGGCCGCTGAAGATTCCCGAGTCTCTTCCTGAGGTGAACATAGGACCTCTTTCCCGGAAGACTGATGAGTATCTCAAGAAAGCCATCCTTGAAGGAGCCAGAATGACCCTTGAGGAAGGACTCAAGCACGAAGCCAGGACGTTTGGTGAATGTGCGAGGACCAAAGATATGAGGATCGGGATGGAAAATTTTCTCAAATACGGGCCGAAAAAGAATGCTCAGTTTTCACATGCATGAGCCACGAAAAGACATGGGATTTCGTCTTATCATTCAGGACATAAAAAGCTGGAGGTAAACATGGCGCTTGAAAAGGCATTTATTCCTTATGACGGATACTGGAGTACTCCCTTTTGCCGCTGGCAGGGGGGCTTTGCCCATCTGCACTCAATGGAGTTTGCCGCTGAGGTCGGCAAGGGAGCTCTTCGCGCGCGGGGGATTCCGTCCAAGACATTTGACAGCCTGATTCTGGGCATGACCGTTCCCCAGAAAAGCAGTTTCTATGGGGCTCCCTGGGTGGCCGGGATGATAGGGGTGGCCGGATTAACGGGTCCGACCATCAGTCAGGCCTGCGCGACTTCGGCGAAATGTGTGGCCGTTGCTTCCGGGGAGATAGAGCTGGGCAATAATGAGGCAGTTCTCATAGTGACCTGCGACCGGACAAGCAACGGACCTCATATCTATTACCCCAACCCTCTGGGCACTGGAGGGACCGGAGATAAGGAAGATTGGGTGTGGGACAACTTTGGCCGCGACCCTTATGCCCTGAATGCCATGATCGAGACCGCTGAAAACGTGGCCAAGGAGGCCGGCATCTCGAAGGAAGAACAGGATGAAGTGACCCTTCTTCGATACAATCAGTACCAGGACGCTCTTAAAGATAACAGCGCCTTCCTTAACCGTTTCATGGTTGTTCCTATTGAGGCCAAAGATCCCTCTGGCAGGAAAGTGATAGCGACCGTGACCGGAGATGAAGGAGTCTTTCCGACCACTGCTGAGGCCCTGGCCAGGCTGAGACCCGTGCTTCCCAACGGGACTGTTTCCTTCGGAACTCAGACCTATCCCGCTGACGGAAACGCCAGCATTGTCGTATCCACCAGAGAAAAAGCGCGGGAACTGAGCCGTGATCCAAATATCGAGATACGGATACTTTCCTACGGCGAGGCAAGAGCCAAGAGAGGTTTTATGGCCATGTCTATAGTGCCTGCAGCCAGAAAAGCACTTTCATCTGCGGGAATAGGGACTAAGGATATCAAGGCCATTAAGACTCACAATCCTTTTGCGGTCAACGACATCTATTTCTGCCGGGAAATGGGGATCAAGATTGGTGACATGAACAACTACGGCTGTTCTCTTATCTGGGGCCATCCTCAGGGCTCGACCGGGGCCCGCTTGATCATTGAACTGATCGAGGAACTGGTGATCAAGGGCGGGGGATACGGTCTGTTCGATGGCTGCGCTGCCGGAGACACCGCGGCAGCCGTGGTGCTCAAAGTGGACGTGAAATAGTAAAGTTATCTTCCATTTTTTATACAAAGGGCCCTACCCCTTTTGTTTGATGAAATAATTGTAGCAAAAAAAGGGAAAAGTACTCGTGCTCAATTATGCGGTAACGGTTTTATGTTGTCATTGCGATGAATGGAGTGAAGAAGCAATCTCATGAAAATGAAATCTTCATTTTTTTTCTTATGAGGTACCGCGCTGCGCTCGTAATGATAAAATCAGATATTTCTGTGCTTCGCTCGCACTGATACATTTATATTCAATATAATTGCCAAATGAGCTCCCTTATTACCGGGCATGAAGGACTGTCTTTTTTTGCTTAGCTTACTTGCGGTTTTTCAGAGCGGCCAGGATTTTTTCGGGGGTAATGGGCAGGTCGCGGATCCGGACACCGACAGCGTCGTAGATGGCGTTGGCAATGGCCGGGGCAGTGGGGACCAGACCGGGTTCAGCGACACCCTTAGCTCCGAAGGGTCCGTAGCTGTCATCGGTCTCGATAAACTCTAGATCCACTGGAAAATTCATTTCCTGGACGCGGGGAATCTTGTAGTCCCTGAAATTCGGGTTCATGATCTTCCCCTGTTGAGAGCGCAGCTCTTCATAAAGAGCATAACCCACACCCTGAGCGAGTGCTCCGTAGATTTGGCCTTTGAGTGCCATGGGGTTCAGGACTTTGCCCACATCATGGGCAGCCACCATCCGGAGTATCTTGACCTCTCCTGTCTCAGTGTCCACCTCGACTTCCGCACCCTGGGTTCCGTAGGCATAGGTGGCCGAGATGTTTCCCAGTCCTTTTTCAAAGTCAGGAAGTTCGTTGGGAGGGTCGTAGAAGACTTCGGTGCTCAGCATCTGGCCCTGATTGCGGAAATGGACAGCCCGCAACAGCCGTCCCAGCTCAAGCTGCAACCATGGTTCCCGGGGACCTTCCTTGATAAAAATAAAACCGTCACGCAGCTCAAACCGGTCGCGCCTGGACGCCTTCTTAACGTCGAATTTCGGCGGCTTATAGCCAGGATTTTGCTCCAGGAACTTTTTGAGGTTTTGTTCTGTCTCTCGGGGAAAGAATTCTTCGGCCAGTTCGAAGATCTTGGTCCGCAGCTTGTTGGCCGCGAGGATGGCCGCATTGCAGGCCATAAAGGCGCCGCGGCTGGCGTGCGTTCCCACATCCCAGGGGCATGTTCCCGTGTCTGTGGGGTTGATGATCACCCGCTCCGGCTTCACTCCCAGAGCCTCAGCCACGGCCAGCGTTAAGACGGAATGAAGACCCTGCCCCATCTCCACACCGCCGTGAAAAACATTCGCGTTGCCGAAGTCATCCAGCTTGAGGATCAGACCGCTGGCATCGGACCGGTAGATGCGTCCGCCTCCTCCCACATGAATCAGAGATGCCATGCCGACTCCGGAACGCTTCCCTTTTTTGCGTTTCTTCTTCCAGTCCAGCTTCCTGGCAACGGTTTCCAAGCACTCTTTGAGGCCACAGGTGCTGACTTTCAATCCCATGGGCGTGGTCTCGTTGGGATGGTTTCGGTTCAGCATCCGGAAGTCGAACGGGTCTATTTCGGCTTCTTCGGCCAGCTCATCCATGTTGCTTTCCAGAGCCCAGGTGTGTTCGGGATTGCCGTAGCCGCGCATGGCCTGACAATAGGTGTTGTTGGTGTAGACCAGCCGGGCGTTAAAATACACATGGGGCACCCGGTAGAGAGAGGTGGCCGGCATCATCATCACCGACGGATAGGTCGCTCCCCAGGATGTGTAGGCACCGTTGTCTTGAAGCACTTCGACCTCGCGGAAAGTGAGCTTGCCGTTCTGGTCACAACCCTGGATGATTTTGGTGATGGATGACTGTCGCGGCGAGAGGTTGGCAAACTCTTCAGTCCGGGTGTAGACGATCTTTACCGGGCGGCCTGTCTCAAAAGCCAGCAGGATGGCGATATACTCGTAGGCGTGGGTATCCAGTCCCGACCCAAAAGCTCCCCCGAGAGTGGGAACGATGACGCGCGTGTTCTTGCCCGGTAATCCCATGTCGGAGAGCGCCCGGTTGAAATCGCGCTGGGCCAGAAAGGGGATCTGGGTTTTGGCCCAGATGGTCAGGTTGCTGCTCATGTCGAACTCAGCGATGCATCCTGCGGTTCCCAGGCAGCATTGCTGCACCATCGGGGTCGAGTACTCTCCTTCGGCAATATATTTTGCGGCCTGCTTTCCCGCTTCCAGGTCTCCGGATTGATGATGGAACTTCAGCGGGACCAGGTTGTCTGTCCGGGTGCGGCCCTGGGCATCGGTTTCGTGAATCAGCGGGCAGCCTTCCTCCATGGCCTCAAGCGGAGAGAAGACGCCGGACAGCGGCTCGTATTCCACTTTGATCAGCTCGACAGCTTCTTCTGCGATCTCAGGGTCGATGGCAGCCACAGCGGCAACCTCATCCCGGTAATGGCGGACCTTGTCTTTTTTCAAGGCGAGATTATCCCGTAAGAACCCGAATCGGATTTCCGGAGTGCTGGCAGCGGTGATCACGGCCCTGACTCCAGTCAGCCGCTCAGCCTTGGAGGTGTCAATGTGCTTGATCCGGGCATGAGGATGGTCGCTGAACTTGATCTTTCCGTAGAGCATTCCAGGACGTTCAAGGTCATGAATGTAATGAGCTTTCCCGGCAGCCTTGTCAGGAGCATCAGGCCGGGAGGCTTTTTTCCCGATATGGATAAAGTCTGTCATCGTTTTCCCTTGAGTTTTCGAGCTGCCTCTTTCACGGCTTCGATGATCTGGACGTAACCGGTGCACCGGCAGAGGTTTCCCTGCAGGGCATCCCGGATTTCCTCTTCAGAAGGTGCCGGGCTGGAATCGAGAAGGGCTTTGGCTGACATGATCATCCCGGGAGTGCAGAAACCGCACTGGATCGCGCCTTCCTCGATAAAGGATTTCTGGATGACAGACAGCTCGTTTTTGGTTTCCTGTAGACCCTCGATGGTGATGACGGTCTTGCCTTCGGCCTCAAGAGCCGGAAAAAGGCAGGAATTCACGGCCCGGCCGTCGATGATGACCGTGCACGACCCGCACTCTCCCTCGCCGCAGCCCTCCTTGGTCCCGGTTTGCCCTAGAGGACCGCGCAGGATGTCGATCAACCGCTGATGGCCTTCAACCGCCACTCTGACTTCCGAACCGTTGAGAATAAAAGAGATTTCCTTGCTCATGGTTGGCTCCATTCCAGAGCTCTCTCCAGCGCACGCTTCACCAGAACTCCCGTGATCTGACGGCGGTATTCTTCGCTGGAGCGAATGTCTGTGATGGGAACGATTTCGTCCTCAGTCAGTTGCTGGGCTTTGGCCACTGTCCTGCTGGAAATAGCGGCGTCTTCCAAAACGGATTCGACTTTATGAAGGCGCAGAGGTGTTGGTGCCACCGACCCGGCAGCGATACGCGCTTTGCGGCATCTTTTCCCCTCCATTTCCAGAAGCACAGCCACGCTGGCCACAGCCAGGTCCATTTTCACCCGGCCCTTCTTCATGAAACACGTTTTCATGTTTTTCTGCGGGGGTTCGAGCAGGATATCTGTCACTATTTCCTGAGGGGAGAGGCATGTCTCGGCCGGACCCTTAAAGAATTCGCTGATCGGGACTTCGCGGGTTTCCTTTGGAGTTTTAAGTCTGAGTTTCGCATCTAATACCAGTAGCGGTAAAGCCATATCTGCGCAGGGGGAGGCGTTGCAGAGGTTTCCGCCGATTGTAGCCACGTTGCGTATCTGGACGCTTCCCAGGCTTTTGGCCGCTTCCCTCAGGATAGGATAACGGCGGCCGAGTTCTGGATGCTGGAGGATATCGCCGATGATGGTGAGGGCCCCGATGCGGGGGACATCACCCGCTTCAATGCCAGCTAGCCCCGGGATGGAGCGCAGAGAGATCAAAGCCTTGGGCCGGCATTCATCGTTCTGGATGCTGACCAGCACATCTGTTCCCCCAGCAATGAACAGGGAGTCAGGTATTTTGGCTTTTAGCTCCCAGGCTTCCTCGAGGGAGCTCGGTTTATAGTATTCAAAGCGTCTCATGCGACGATTCTTCGCTTTCGGAGTGAGTCGATTTCAGAGGGAGATAAGCCGGCTTCAGCTAGGATTTTATCCGTGTGTTCGCCGTAGGCCGGGGCGAAAGGAAGTTCTCCGTTGATTTGTTTGAGGTTGTCTGTAGCCATTGCTGGCGGCGGAAGGCGGACAGTACGGCCATCCGGCGTCGTGGTTTTAAGCGAGTTAGAGGCAACAAAGGGCAGTTTAGGAACTTCTTCTATGGGAGTGATCGGCGAGTGGGGTATGGCTGCCCCGGCCAGCACTTTCGAAACCTCGGCGGAGGAATGTTTCCGGGTGATGGTTTCGATGGCCTGGTGAAGCTCCACTTTGTCTTTCCGGCGGCCCTCATTGGTCGCGAAGCGCTCCTGGCCCAGGGATTTGAACAGGGACGTTTGAGTGATCCGGCTCCACTGGGCATCACTGCCGATCGCCATATAAACGAAACCGTCCTTTGTTTTGTAGGCATTGACCGGGATGAACTGGCGGTGTTCATTGCCCGACCGTTTAAGCTCGGCAGGCGGGCTGCCCATATCCAGCATGGGCAGGAAGGTCTGCAGCCAGGAAACAGCGGCCTGGGCCATGGATATGTCGATCTGTTTTCCTCTGCCGGTTTCATCGCGCTCTATCAAAGCCAGGATGATCTGGATAAAAGCTTCGTCTCCGGCCTTAAGGTCCACCAGAGGGGGACCGCACTGCAGGGGCGGGCCGTCAGGGTGCCCGGTGAGGTCCATGTATCCGCACAGCGCCTGCATGACCGGGTCATATCCAGGGACATCGGGATGGGCAAGCCCCATAGCCGATATGCAGCACCAGATAAGGTCTTTTTTCACCTGGCTTAAGGTCTGGTAATCGATGCCGAGCGGCTTGTGGCGGGCTGGAAGGGTATTGGTGCAGAACACATCCGCTCGAAGCTCCTGGATGAGCCGTTTGAGAAGCGCCTGTCCCTCTTTTTGTTTCAAGTCGATGGCCATGGCTTCCTTGCCCACATTGGGAGCCACGAAATAGCTGTGGCGGTCCTTGCCAGCAACGGGCCGGCCGATATAACGGTTGGGATCGCCTCTGGATTTTCGCCCCTCTACAGGCGTAGGCTCGATCTTGATGACGCGCCAGCCCAGATGAACGAAGCGCAGCGTGGCGTAGGTCATTGTCAGGGCCTGTTCCACACTCAGCACGACCTGCGGTCTCATTATTGCTGCTCCTTGAATAGCTACTGACTCATTGTTGAATATTTTGTGTTATTACTGAATATCTCCCATGATTCAGTGGGAAATTGTACACTGTTTCCCATTCTAGAAAATTTAAATTCGAAGAAATGATTCCTTACTTCCTACCAAGGCGTTTTGCGTTTCCGATTAACACAACGCCCAAGATTACAAAAAATATCCCGCTGTACCACCTGCGCAGTCCGTCCCCGAACACAAATATTATAGCGGCAATAAAGAAACTGAAAATCCCCAAAATCAAGTGTGTTTTCTGCAAAACGACCTCCGCTACAAACTGCCTGATAATCACCTGATTGAATATCTTATTTTGAGAAAAATTGCAACTTAACCTCTTCTCTCCTTTCTGGAATTCCGTTGTGGACTGAAGATAAGCAGCTCAGGAAAGCTGCTTTAAGACTGGAGGTTTGTTTTAATCAGGAAGGTTAACGCTATCTTCCCATTCCAGTTGTTATGCTCCCGTCAGGATGGAACTGAATGAGATATCCGACATTTCCTTGAAAATTCACATTTTTTCAGATAATCTTTCCTACATACCATGATGGAGTCAGACTGCGCAGAGAGGGACAGATGAAGGAAGGAGTAGCGTGTGATTTGACGAGTTCTTCGGAAGGAGGAGGATATGTTACCTGGAGTCAAGAAATACCCCCATATTTTTTGTCCGATTCAGATAGGGAAGTTGTGGGCGAAAAACCGGATCAAGTACGCCTCGACCGAGACAAACTACAACACCAGCGATGGTTTTGTTACCCAGAAAGAGCTGGCCTACATTGAGGCGCATGCCCGGGGCGGCTCGGGGATCGTGACCACTCAGGGCGCTTACACTGACCCGAGAGGCGAGGGGCAGGGGTATGTGGGCATGATGGGGATCTGGGATGACAAGTTCATCCCTGGCCTGAAAAAGATGGCGGATATCATTCACAGCGGAGACGCTCTGGCCTGTCTTCAGTTGATGCACTGCGGCCGGGTCGGCGGGATAAACCTCCCCTATACGGTGGGGCCTTCCGCGATACAGCAGAGGCTGCGCCGTTTCCGTCCCCAGAGGAAGATGAGCATCCCCGAGGTTGAAGAATGCATTCAAGAACATATTGACGGCGCCCGGAGGGCTGTGGAGGCCGGGTACGATATCATCGAGATCTCCGGCATTGTGGGCTATCTCATATCCAACTTTCTCTCCAAGTTCACCAACTGGCGCAGTGACGAGTACGGCGGTGACATCCAGGGCCGGTGCACATTCATGAGAAAGATTATAGAGGGGATTCGCCAAGAAGTCGGCCCTGATATCGCGATCGGCATTCGTCTCTGTGCTTGGGAGATGCTGGACGATGTGGAAGGGAACACAGAAGAGGAGAGCCTGGAGTCGATAAAAATAGCCGAGGCGGCCGGATCTGACTACATCAGTGTCACGGTCGGCTGGCAGGAATCATTGGGCTCGGTCATCTCCAGGGATATTCCGATGGGCAAATGGCTCTATATCGCCGAGCGGACCAAGAAGGCGGTCAAGGTACCGGTCAGCATGGCTTACCGGCTTTTTGTCCCCGAGATCCCTGATAAGGCTATCGCCAGCGGCAAGCTGGACATCTGGGAGATGTGCCGGCCCATGATCGCGGACCCGGCTCTACCCAATAAGATCATGTGGGACCGGCAGGAGGATATCACTCCCTGCATAGCCTGTCAGGTTTGTCTGGCCAGGCTTTTCCGTGATGCTCCCGTGACCTGCACGGTTCGTCCCTCCTGCGGCCATGAAGGCGAGCGGGAATGGGGCTATCATGGTTTTCCTAAAGCGGAAGAGAAGAGAAAAATTGCCATCGCCGGCGCGGGCATTGCCGGCCTTCAGGCAGCGCGCATCGCCGCAGAAAAGGGTCACGAGGTGACCGTCTACGAAAAGACCGGTCATATTGGCGGGCAATGGTACTATGCTTCGCGGAATCCCTGGGGGGAAAATTCCGATAAATACTGGGATGACCAGGAGTTCATGAGATGGGTGAATCATATGAAAGCCCAGTGCGATAAATTCGGAGTCAAATTCGTCCTCAATTCCCCAGTGACCAAGGAACTTCTGGAAAAGGAACGTCCGGATTCGCTGGTCATTGCCATCGGAGCTGTGCCCGAGACCCCTGATATTCCCGGTGTGGACAAACCTCATGTGGTCAGCATGTTTGATGTGTTTACCGGAAAAGCGAAACTGGGCAAGAATGTGGTTATTCTCGGCGGGTCGGGGGCGGCCATCTCCCTTATGCTTTTTGTGATTGATAAGCTGGAGAAGAAAGGGGTGAAGGACCCGAACCTGGCCATGATCGACCCTGCCCCGCGTTTTGGCTGGGATATCAATCCGTCTTACATCTGGCGCTACAGGCTCAGGCTAAAGCAGGCTAAGGTTCAGCAGTTGACCAACGGACAGGTCAAGGAGATCACCGATAAGGGTGTGAAGGCAGACTGGACGATCGTCGACAGGAAAACAAAAGAAAAGCAGCAGTTTAAAGGCCAGATCGTACCTGCCGACACAATCATCTTAGCCCGACTTGTCCCTAATGCGGAACTGGGCTACGGCTCGTTCAAAGGCGATACAGCCATGATCGGTGACTGTGTCTGGGTGAGGCGGGGTATCGACGCCATCCAGGATGGTTACCGCCTGGGAATGAGATTCTAGAATAATTAAGGAGATATCCATGATACTGTCAAAAATTTCGAGTGCTCGCCCTCTTATACCGGGCACAAAAATGAGTGTTTACCCTCACTCCGGTTCGAGTCATAAGGGTTTGTATCCCTGGATTGATGCTTTTCGCTGCAACGGATGCGGTGCCTGTGCCAGAGCCTGTCCTCCCGACATCATCGGGTTCCATAAAGGCAAGGCAGCGATCGTCCTTGACCTCTGCCAGCAGTGCGGGGAATGTTTCGAGGCTTGCCCGGTAGAGGGTGCCATCATTTTCAAGCTCCACCCTGGCTCAGCCGAGACCGGGAACACGCCTTTTTTATCCAGGATATAGGATTTGTGAAAAAGGAGGTTAGGAAGTGGCTGAACAATTAAAGGTCAATTATGTTGATCATATTTGTATTGCGGTCAATGATGTCAAAAAGGCGGAGAAAGACTATATCGATGCCTTTGGCTGGGAAGTGGCCTACCGCTACGTGGATGAGCCGGAGAAAATCCGGGTGACCGGCTTTATGGTCGGCCCGACAGCCATCGAGATCATGGAAGACCTCGATGGGACCGGGGAAGTGGCCAAATTCATCAGAAGATCCGGTGAAGGCGTTATGCTCATCAGCTATAATGTGGATAACTGCGAGAAATCCCTGGAGGTATTGAAGAAAAACAAGGTCAAGCTGATCGATCAAAAACCCAGGTGGTTTGCCGAGTATAAAAGAAACTTTGCCTTTATTCATCCCGTCGCCACGCACGGTATTCTGACCGAGATCATCGACGGCAAGTATTGAGCCGCACCAGATTATTACCTCAGAGGAGCGGCTCAGCGCGTTTGGATCATGAAGAAAAAGAATTCTTCGGGCGAAAAAAGAATAAGGGTCGTTATAGCCAAACCCGGGCTTGACGGTCATGATACGGGCGCCAAAGTGGTCGCTCATGCTCTCAAAGACGCGGGGATGGAAGTCATCTATACTGGACTTCACCGGACGATCGAGGAGATTGTGAATACCGCTGTCGACGAAGATGCGGATGTGATCGGGCTGTCCATCTATTCCGGCGCTCATCTTCCTCTAAGCAAGAAGTTGATGGATAGGTTGAAGGAGATGGGCGTTACGGATAAACTTGTCCTGGTTGGCGGAAATATTCCCCAGAGGGACATCGAGGCCCTTAAGAGCTACGGCGTAACAGAGGTTTTCCCGGTTGGGGCCAGACTGGACGACATAGTCGAGTTTATCAGGAAAAAGGCTGGTCTGAAAAAGTGAAAAAACCTAAACCAGAAGAGCCTAAAGAGGTTATCCTCGAATCCGGGATCAAAGTCAAGCCTGTCTACGGACCGGAAGACATCCAGGACCTGGACTTCGAGAAAAAGATCGGGCAGCCGGGCGAATATCCGTTCACAAGGGGAATCCATCCCCTGATGTATTGCCAGCGGCCCTGGACCATGCGTCAGTATTCGGGCTTCGGGACAGCCAAGGAGACGAACCAGAGGTTTAAATGGCTTCTGGAGCAGGGGCAGACTGCGCTCAACGTGGCTTTTGACCTGCCGACGCAGTTAGGTCTTGATTCTGACGACCCGCTGGCTGAGGAAGAGGTGGGCAGAGTTGGGATGGCTATCGATACTCTCCAGGACCTGGAAGAAGCTTTTGCGGATATCCCGATCGAGAAAATCAGCACTTCGCTGACCATCAACCCTGTGGCTTCAGTGATGCTGGCCATGTATCTGGCCGTCGCTGAGAAGCAAGGCATTCCCTGGGATCAGGTGAGGGGAACCACGCAAAATGATATTCTCAAAGAGTATATCGGGAGAGGAACCTGGATCTTTCCAGTCGAGCCTTCCATCCGGCTGATAGGCGATGTGGTCGAATTCTGCTCTCAGAATGTGCCCAAATTCAACCCCTTCAGTGTCTGCGGCTATCATATCCGGGAGTCGGGGGCGACTCCGGTCCAGGAGATGGCCTATGCCTTTGAGATCGCCATTACCTATATCCAGGAAGTGCTCAAGCGCGGACTGGGGATCGATGATTTTGCCGGAAGGATCGCCTTTAACTTCGACATCTACGGCAATTTATGGGAGCAGGTGGCCAAATTCAGAGCCGGAAGAAGGCTCTGGGCCAAGATCGTAAAGGAGCGTTTCAATGCCCAAAATCCCCGGTCAATGACACTCAGGATGATAGCTGGCGGAGGAGGCGGGGGCTTGACGGTTCAACAGCCTGAAAATAACATCGTGCGCGGTGCCTATTACGCGCTTATATCCGCTTTATCAGGAACCCAGACCATGGCCCTCTGTTCTTACGATGAAGCCTACACCATCCCCTCCAAGAAAGCCGCGCTTATCAGTTTGAGGACGATGCAGATTCTGGCCGACGAGATGGGGCTCCGGGATACGGTCGACCCGGTTGGCGGCTCTTACTATATCGAGTGGTTGACCGACGAAATGGAAAAAAAGATCGAGGAGTGCATGGAAAAGGTGGAAAATCAGGGCGGCATGGTCAAAGGGATAGAATCCGGATATATTCAGGGAGAGGTCAGCCGGCAGGCTTATATCCGCGAGAGAAAGATTCAATCCGGAGAAGTCACGAAAATAGGGGTGAATAAGTACGTGATGAAGGAAGAAAAAACTGAGGTGGAGTATCATCCGTTCAACCCTGAAGTGGCGGAAGAACAACGGAAAAAGCTTAAAAAAATAAAAGCGCAGAGAAATGAGAATGAGGTCCGACAGGCCTTGGCCGGACTCAAAAAAGCGGCTCAATCCAAGGAAAATGTGATGCACCCTGTTTTGAAAGCCGTGAAAAGCTACGCCACCCTGGGCGAGATAACCAGAATTTTCAAAGAGGTTTTCGGCGAGTTCAGAGAGCCGATCGGGCTGTAAAAAAACTGCGTATATAATGAAAATTTTTCTATCACATTCGAGTCAGATAAAATTTCACGTTAGAATTAGACAAAATGTTATATTCGATTTAGATAAAATGTCATTGCGAATGAAATGAAGCAATCTCATAAAAAAAATCATTTTTTCTCGGGGGATTGCCGCGCTTCGCTCGCAATGACACTAGGATCAGATTGTCGCGTCCTTTGGGATCGGAATGACAATGGAGAAACATTTGTTGGATAAGTACTAATTTAGAAAGGTTAGCTTTTTTATGACGATGGCTTACAGAATAGGAATAGATGTCGGGGGAACGTTCACCGATTTTTTGCTGACCTCTGAGGACGGAGACTCGGAGATCTACAAGGTCTTATCGACTCCTGATGATCCATCCATCGGGTTGATGAACGGTCTTTCGGAAATGGCCCAGGCCAAAAACACTTCCCTGGAGAACTTCATCAAGGATGTCCGGACCATCGTCCATGGCACCACGGTCACCACCAACGCGGTCCTGACCCTTCGGGGAGCCAAGACAGGGCTTTTGACCACCAAAGGCTTAAGGGATGCTCTGGAAATGAGAAGAGGCATCAGGGAAGAACAATACAATAACAGGTATACCAACGTGGAGCCACTGGTTCCGAGATACCTGAGGTTTCCGGTGGAGGAGCGTCTGGATTATAAGGGAGACACAATCACTGCCCTCCAGAAGTCCGATGTCCTGGATGCGGTCAAGCTGTTCAAAAAAGAAGGCGTTGAAGCCATTGCCATCTGTTTCATGAATTCTTTTGCCGATGATAGGCATGAATCCATCGCCGCTAAAATTATAGCGGAGAGACTTCCTGACCCTTATCTGACAGTGTCATCGGAATTCTTGCCCAGCATCCGGTTCTATGACCGGATTTCGACAACCGTCTTGAATTCCTATGTCGGGCCTATATTGAAAAGGTATCTCACAAGTCTTCTTGAAAAATTGAAGGCTGCCGGTTTTGAAGGAGTCCTCCTCATCATGCAGTCCAACGGAGGAGTCGTCTCACCGCAGGTCGCCATGGACAAGGCGGCCGCCACCCTTCTCTCAGGCCCTGCGGCCGGGCCGGTGGCTGGGATCGAATACACCTCTGTTCAAGGATATGATGATTGCCTGACCATTGATATGGGAGGAACAAGCTTTGATGCGGCTTTGATCAAGGATAGAACGCCCCTGGTCACCACAGAGGGAGAGATCAACCGGCTGAGACTGGCTCTGCCGATGCTGGGAATCGTGACCATCGGAGCCGGCGGCGGGAGTATCGGCTGGGTCGATGAAGGCGGTCTTTTGCGGATGGGACCCCAGAGCGCCGGGTCAAAGCCGGGACCTGCCTGTTATGACCAGGGAGGTGAATTGCCGACCTGCACAGACGCGGACCTCATACTCGGCTATCTGGATAAATATTTTTTTGCCGGAGGGAAGATCCCGCTGAACTCCGACCGGGCCGCAAAAACCATAAAGGAAAAAATCGCTGACCCGCTGGGCATCGATGTGATCGAAGCCGCTGCGGGAATGTACCGGGTGATAAACGTCAACATGGCCTCTGGAGTGAGGGAGGTCAGCGTCAAACGCGGGCATGACCCGAGAGAATTTCCTCTGGTCGTGGCCGGCGGAGCAGGCCCGGTTCATGCCTGTATGATCGCCCTGGAACTGGAGATTCCGGTCATGATTGTTCCTAAAGAATCGTCCATTTTCTGCGCGGCTGGCATGCTGATGTCTGATCTGAAGCACAACTTCGTGAGGACCTATTCCGCATTCCTGGACAGAGTGGATGCGAAGAGATTCAGGTCCTTATTTCGGGAGATGGAAAAGGAAGCGACAGCGCTCCTCAGGTCTGAAAACATCCCGCAGGACTCCATCCAGCATATCTATTCCCTGGATTTGAGGTATGTCAAGCAGTACCACGAGGTGAATGTGGAGATCACACGGGAAGAGCTGGATAGAGGAGATTTCGAGTCCATGGCCGCTAAGTTTCATCCCGAGCACAACCGGCTGTACGGATACTCATTGGAGGCAGAGGGGACACTGATCGAGCTGATCAATTTGAGGCTTTCGAGCATCGGGAAAACCGCCAAGCCAAAATTCAGAGAGGAAGATTTTGACCAGGAGGATCCTTCAGAAGCTTTCAAAAAGAAGAGAAAAGTCTATTTACCGCAGAAGAAAGCCTTTGATGAGGTCCCTGTGTATGACGGGCACAAACTGAGCTACGGAAATAAAATCAGGGGGCCGGCAATCATCGAGCAGGTCAACACGACGACTTTCGTCACCCCCGAATATAATGTGCTTTGCGATCAGTTTGGAAGCTACACGATGTATCTCAAAGAGAAGGAGGAAGAAATCAAAAAGAAAGTGGGTCTGGGCTGAGGCGATGAAGATAGACAAGATACTGGTTTCCGTGTTGCAGAGGAGGTTCAAATCCATAACCGAAGAGATGAGCATCACCCTGACCAAAACCACCCGGTCGCCCATCCTCTGTGAGGCCAAGGATTTCGTGACCGGGCTTTATGACGGAAAAGGGAAGATGCTCGAACAGACGGAGAACCTGCCCATCCTTTCTTTTTCCCTCGGGCCTGTCTGCGAATACATAGTCAAGTATTTCGGGGAAGAGATCTATCCAGGGGATGTCATATTCCACAACGATGTCTTCTCCATGGGCAATCAGAACAACGATGTGGCTGTTTATAAGCCGATATTTTACCAGGATAAGCTCATAGCCTGGGCTGCGGCGAAGGGGCACCAGGCCGATATCGGAGGCGCAGTTCCCGGAGGATACAACCCCAAGGCCACCGAAGTATTCCAGGAGACACTCCGGATACCGCCGGTCAAGGTCTATGAGCGGGGTAAATTGAGAAAGGATGTCTGGGACCTCATCTTTGCCAATATCCGTTTTGAAATCGTTGCTGCGGATATGAGAGCTCAAATAGGCTCCTGTGTCGTGGGAGAGCGGGGAATCTTGAAATTGATCGAGAAATACGGACTCGATGTTTTTGAATCGCACAAGGAATACCTTTTCGATTCCACCGAGAAGATGATGCAGGCAGAGATAAAGACAATCCCCAATGGAGTCTACCAAGGTGAGTCGACCGTATATTATGACGGAAGAACCCCCGGCTCAAAATACAAAATAAGAGTGAAGATAACGGTAAAAGATGGGGAAATCGATTTCGATTATTCGGATACGGACCCCCAGACCGATGGTTTTGTCAACGGCACCTATACCTCATCGGCGAGTGCCACCCTCTTGACCTTTCTCCAGATGGTCAATCCGGATATACCTCATAACGACGGGATGGTCAGGCCGGTGAAGATCAACATTCCAGAAGGGACGATCTTGAATGCCAGATACCCGGCTGCCACCACCTTTGGCAACCACCTCTGCCCTCCGAATGCCGATGCCATAATCCGGGCTCTGTCCGGGGCCATCCCCAAAAGGGTGACCGCGGCATGGAACCAGCTTTTGTGTTATCTCACCAGCGGCTATGACACCCGGAAAAAAGATAATTATGTGGATATCGGGTTTATGGGACTGAAGGGCGGCTCTGGAGCTACCCTTGGAGTGGACGGCTATGACCACATCGGCATGATCGACGCTTCCGGAGGAGTCCTCGACCAGGATTATGAGATGTTCGAGCAGCAGACTCCGCATCTATTGTTGAACCATGAATTTTGGCCTGACTCTGCGGGAGCCGGCCGGTGGAGAGGCGGACTTGGGGTTGAGACCCGGTTCAGGATAGGAGGCGAGAACACCAAGGTCGTCACTTTCGGGGATGGGGATGTAGAGCCTCCGTTCGGGCTTTTCGGTGGCAAGGGAGCCACCTTGAACAGGATAGAGCTTCACTACCCGGATGGCAAAGTCTATAAAACCACGAGCAAGGATTTAGTCGAGAATGTGCCTTCAGGGACAGTTCTCTTCCAGCAGGCCGGAGGTGGAGGGGGTTACGGCAATCCCTATCTCAGAGATCCTGCTCGGGTGGCCCAGGAAGTGAAAAACGGGATTATCAGCCTCAAGAGAGCAAAGGATGATTACGGCGTTGTTATCGACCCGAAGACTTTTGAGGTGAATTCTGAAGAGACAGAAAAGCTGAGAAAAAGAAAGCAGTGACTGTTCCTGGCTTGTCAGAGCGGCTTGTTGAAATTCACTATGCGGCCTTGAGCCTATGATCTCTGTTGTTGAGAGGGGGAAATAGGGAGGATTGGATGAAGTACTCAGCGATAAACTTTAAAGAAAAATTTTCTAAGTTTTCAGAGCATTTCTCGCCGAAAATCATTGCCCGAATGAACGATTATCATTTTAAATTGAGCAAATTCCAGGGCAGCTTTATCTGGCATGAGCACTCTGATACGGATGAGGCTTTCATCGTCCTGGACGGAGAGATGAGGATCGATTTCCGTGACGGTAAAGTTAACCTGAAAACTGGAGAGATGTTTGTTGTGCCCAAGGGGGTAGAGCACAAACCCTTCGCCGAGAAGGAATGTCAAATTATGCTTATCGAGCCTGCAGGTACGGTTAACACTGGCGATGCGGGAGGCGATTTAACGGCAAAAGACGAGGTTTGGATATAACCGGTTGATCAAATAATGAGCATGCAGTCGCCGTAGCTGTAGAACCTGTATTTCTTGCGGACGGCCTCCTTGTAGGCTTTTTTGGTGAAATCCAGACCGGCAAAAGCGGAGACCATCATCAGCAGGGTTGACTGGGGAAGATGGAAGTTGGTGAGAAGCCTGTCCACGGCTTTGAACCGGTAGCCGGGGTAGATGAAAAGATTGGTTCTCGTCGTTCCAGGCTTGATTTTTCCCTCCTCAAATGCGCTTTCCAAAGCGCGTACCGAGGTCGTTCCCACTGCTGTGACCGGTCTTGATTCTTTTAGGGCTTTATTGATTATCCGTGAGGCCGAAGGGTTGATGGTGAAATTTTCTTCGAGCATTTGATGGTCTTCGACTTTTTTCACCCGGACCGGCTGAAAGGTGGCCAGCCCGACAGTTAAAGTTATTTCGGCAATTGTGACTCCTCTGGTTCTGATCTCTTTGATGATGCCGGGAGTGAAGTGAAGGCCGGCAGTGGGAGCGGCGATGGCGCCTTCTTTCTTGGCGAAAACGGTCTGGTATCTGGTGATATCTATCGACCTCAAGCTCTCTTCCTTTGTTTTGCGCTTGATGTAAGGAGGGAGTGGAGCATAGCCGATTTTTTTCAGCTCGCCCAGGATGCTTTCAGAGGTGAACCGGAGCCTTCTCCTGCCTTCGGAAGCGACGCCGGTGACTTTTCCCTTAAATCCCTCAGAAAAGAAGATGGTATCGCCCGCCCTGACCTTTTTGGCCGGCCGGCAGATGACTTCCCACGTCCCCTTTTCCACTTCCTCGAGGAAAAGAAACTCAATGTCTTTTCCCTGCTTCTTTCCGTAAACCCTGGCCGGTATGACCCTGGTGGTGTTGATGACCAGGACATCATCCTTTTTGAGATAGGCAGGGAATTCCTTGAAATGGGAATGGACGATCTCCCCGGTCTCCCTGTGGAGGACCATCATCCGGGATTGTGCTCTCTCAGGAAGCGGCCTTTGGGCGATCAGCTCCTGCGGAAGCTCATAATCAAAATCCGATACCAGCATTGGGGTCAGCCTTCCATAATTTCAGTAATTCATCACAATAGCTGAGCAGGTTAAGACTCAGCCAGAAAAATTATTAAAACTCAATAATTGTTTTACCATTGTCATTGCGAGCCCTGAGGACGTGGAAATCTCTTTCTCTGCTTGATTCTGTGTGGAACTGCTTCATTTCATCTACAATGTCTTATTATTTAATGCGTCTATATGAGTTTCTGCTGTATTGACTCTCGTTATTCATATAACAAATCGAAAAGTTTTTGAAGTTTTGGAGGCTTGACTCCGAATCAGTCTTTAAAGAGTTTTCCCTGGTGAGAAGAGCCCGAAGAAGTGAAGCCCAGATGTTTGTAGGCTTTCTGGGTGACCTTTCGGCCGCGCGTTGTTCGTTCCAGAAACCCGATGCGCATCAGGAACGGCTCGTAAATGGACTCGATGGTATCTTTTTCTTCGTCGATAGCCGCGGCAATGGTGTTGATTCCCACCGGGCCGCCGCTGTAGTTTTCGATGATGGTCATCAGGATCTTTCTGTCCACATCGTCCAGGCCCAGGGAATCCACTTCCATCATATCCAGAGAGGCGTTCGCTTCCTTTGCCGTGATCTTTCCCTCACCCTTGACGTCAGCATAATCCCTCACTCTTCTCAAAAGCCTGTTGGCGACCCTGGGAGTACCACGTGAGCGGAGGGCGATCTGCTCAGCCCCGTCATCATCTATGGAGACGTTCAGGATAGAAGCGGACCTTTTGATGATCTTTCTGAGGTCCTTTTTCTGGTAGTAATCGAGACGGTGGATGATGCCGAACCTTCCCCTCAACGGAGGAGTGATGCGGCCGGCGCGGGTGGTGGCTCCGATCAGCGTGAATTTTTTAAGTTTGAGCTTGTGACTGCGGGCACTCGGCCCCTGTCCGATGACGATATCCAGGCTGAAATCCTCCATGGCTGCGTACATGATCTCTTCCACTGAAGGATGAAGGCGGTGGATCTCGTCGATAAAGAGGATCTCCTTTCCCTGGAGGTTGGAGAGGATAGCCGACAGATCCCCGGTCCTTTCGATCACCGGACCTGAGGTGGGCTTGATGCCCACTCCCATTTCCTTGGCGATGAGATAAGCCAGGCTGGTTTTTCCCAGGCCGGGCGGCCCGTAGAGCAGAACATGGTCCAGCTGCTCGTCCCTTTTCCGGGCAGCTTGGATAAAGATCTTGAGGTTGGACTTGACTGTATCCTGCCCGACAAACTCCTCAAAAGTGCGGGGACGCAGGCTGTCCTCAAAAAGCAGGTCTTCCTTTGTTCGGACAGGGCTGAGTACGGTTTCCACTTTTTCTCCCTTTTTCACAGCTTGGCCATCTTTTTCAGGCTCTCCCGGAGAAGCGTCTCGAAATCGGCTTCGGGGGAATGAGTCTTTAAGGTATCCTCCACAACCTTCTCCACTTCCCTCCTTTTGAACCCGAGGTTCATCAGGGCTGAGATCAGGTCTTCCTTTTCCTGGAAGCCTTCGGTTTCAAGCACCTTTTCCTTCATTTCCAGTTTCTCCTGGAGCTCCATGGCAATACGGAGAGCGGTCTTCTTTCCGATCCCGGGTATAAGCGAGATACGGGTAATATCGCTTCTTCTGATAGCATCCTCGAGGTCAGATGCTTCTATCCCCGAGAGAATATTCAGACCCAGTTTGGGTCCGATCCCCGAGATGCTGATGAGCTTGAGAAATATCTCTTTTTCTTCTTCGGAAGAGAACCCGTAGAGCGAGAGGGAATTGTCAGTGAGGTGAGTGTAGATGTGAAGCTCCACAGTCTCGTCGACACTGCCCAGCTTAAGGTAGGTGGAGAGAGGTATCCAGGCGCGGTAGCCCACGCCTCCGACGTCCAGGATGACCTGGTTGGTCGATTTTTGAATCAGGATTCCTTTGAGATAAGCGATCATTCTCTTGCTATCCTCACTCTGTTGACTCTTTTACTTTATCTTGGAAGATCCTGGAGTTAATATGGCAGATAGCTGCCGCCAGGGCGTCAGAGGCGTCAGTTTCCAGCTTTTCGGCCTTGATGTCGAGAAGGATCTTCACCATTTCTCTCACCTGGTTCTTGTCTGCCTGTCCGTATCCTGTCACCGCTTTCTTGATCTCCAGGGGGGAATATTCATGGAGTGAACAGTCATGGGAAGCCACAGCCACAAGGGTTGCGCCTCTGACCTGTCCGAGGGCAATGGCCGTCTTTATGTTCTGAGCGTAGAACGGATTTTCTATAGCCACTTCTTCCGGCTCGTAATCTCTTATCAGTTCCTCCAGGCGGGACCGAATCTCGTTTATCTTATGATGGAAAAGCTTCTTCCGGGAGGGCTTGATAACGCCAGAGCTCAGGACCGAATAGGTGTTGTCGGAGTATTCGATGATGCCGAACCCTGTTGACTGTATACTGGGATCGATACCAAGGACCCGCATAAAATTTTGCTATGAAGAATATTTGGCGATTTCCTCTTCGTCTATGTCGAAGTTGGCCCAGACATGCTGAACGTCATCGTGGTCTTCCAGCTCTTCCATCAGACTCAGGAGCTGCTGAGCCTGTTTCCCCTCCAGCTTGACATAGTTCTGAGGGATGTAACCCAGGTTGGAGGCGGCAAGCTCGATGTTGCTCTTTTGCAGAGCGTCGACTACGTCTTCGTAGTTTTCGGGGGGGGTGAAGATCTCATAGTTGCTTCCATCCTCTCTCAAATCCTCTGCCCCGGCGTCAAGGATGATTTCCAGAAGTTTATCCTCTGAGGCTTTGGCCTTTTCGACCACGACGTATCCTTTGCGCTGGAACATCCAGGCGACACACCCGGACTCACCGATGCGTCCGCTATGTTTGGTGAAGATGTGTCTCAATTCTGAGACAGTCCTGTTCTTGTTGTCGGATAAGGTTTCGACGTATATCGCTACTCCGCCCGGTCCGTAACCTTCGTAGGCGATTTCTTCGTATTCGACTCCTTCCAGTTGCCCCGTGCCCTTCTGGATGGCTCTTTTGATGTTGTCGGCGGGCATGTTGACGGCTCGGGCGTCAGCGATAACTTTTCTCAGACGGGGATTGGCATCCGGGTCGCCTCCTCCCAGGCGGGCGGCAATGGCTATCTCACGGAGGATCTTGGTAAAGATCTTGCCCCTTTTAGCATCCTGGGCAGCTTTTTTGTGTTTGATGGAATGCCATTTTGAATGCCCGGACATGTTATCTCCTTCTCAGCTGAGTCAAAGGAATTCTAACATAAATGCCGAAGGCATGTAAACTGTCCGGAGAAGAATATGGCGTATCCCTACACCAGAGGGGAAAAGACTGATTGGAGGTGGAAAAATCCCAGGCCCTTCAAATAGGAATTTTGCGGTCTTTTAGGAGGGAAAAATAAAGGATTCAGTCCGCTCGCCTCGGAAAGGCGGGACATTGATCCTGAAGCCCTGGCCGCACTTCAAGATTTCTTTTAAGAGGAATCCAAGGGAAAACGGTTGTTTAGGCGGGAATCGTGATTTTAATTTGACAATCCCGATAATCATGCTATTATATCAGCAGCCTGAGTAGAGTGGTCAGGGAAATTTTTCTTCTGGCCGAAAAGAAATGGGAGGCTTTCATGAAAAAAAACATGGGAATCGCTGATCGCCTTATTCGCACGATTCTGGCCATAGTGGTCATTGTTCTCTACGCTGCCAAACAGATCACAGGGGTGGCGGCCATCGTCCTCGGCATATTGGCCATTATTTTTCTGCTCACCAGCGCCGTTGGTTTTTGCCCCCTGTATCTGCCTTTTAAGATTTCTACTAAGAAGTCAAAATAGGTGGTTCACTTCCATTTTGTCTGAGCCGTTATATTGTTGAAATAAAAGGAAATGGCGTCGCTCCCTTCAAATTTTGAGCGCTATTCCTTTGCCGTCCCCCTCAGCTGACTTATATAGCTCCTCTGCCGGGATATTCGACTGAGAGCCAGTCCTGAAGGCCCGTCTCCGGCTTACCTTTTTTAACTTTGTAGGATTTTATTTTCTCCTCATGAGAGATTCACTATATTATATTTGACATACCCTAGGGGGGTATGGTATATTAATAACAGAGTTTGATGTGAAGAGCACCAAAGAGAACGTGGGCATAGAAGTGTTTTCACACAAGGAGGTTATCCAATGATGAACGGAGGTTTTGGTTTTATGGGAGGATTCATGTGGATTTTCTGGATTGCCGTCATTGTGGGTCTCTTCTTTTTCATAAAGTGGATAGTCCAGCAGAGCAAGCCAGAAGGACAGAAGCCTGTCGAGAGTCCGCTGGAAATACTGAAGGGAAGATATGCTCGTGGAGAGATCGACAGGAAAGAATACGAACAGAAGAAGAAGGATATTTTATCCTTAGATTTTTAAAAGGAGAGGTCGAGATGAAAGAACAACCAACAACTCACCTTGATGAGATTGTTCCGCTTAAAAGGATCGAAGGGCAGATCAGGGGCATTCAGAAGATGATCGAGGAGAAACGATACTGTATCGATATCCTGACCCAGCTTTCTTCGATAGTGGGAGCCATACAACGTGTCGAGGAGAATATTCTCAATAGACATTTGAGAGGGTGCGTCAGTGGTTCGTTCACCAAAGGAAGCAAAGAAGATAGAGCGGAGAAGATAGACGAAGTTATCGATGTTTTGCAGAAGTTCAGAAAATATTAAAGGAAGGAGGTCAATGATGGCCCAAGACCCGGTTTGCGGTATGGAAGTCAATGAAAAAGAAGCCGTGGCTTATTCTCTGTATAAAGGCAAGAAATACTATTTTTGTGCCCAGGTGTGCAAGAGAAAATTCGATGAGAACCCGGAGAAGTACATAAAAGCTGACCCGGATAAAGGAGAAAAAGTCGGGGAAGAAGAGGAGGAAAAAGAGTCGAACTCTATAGAGGAAGATAGCCCAGGATTAGAAAAAACAGCTGAGGCAAAGAAAGAGAGGATTGACCTGCCCATTGTGGGGATGAGCTGTGCCAGCTGTGCCTCGACGATCCAGAAAGGGCTGTCCAAAATAAGAGGAGTGGATAAAGCCAACGTCAACTTCGCCACCTCCAAGGCCACGGTTCTCTATCAGCCGAAGCTCGTCAATCCCGCTGATTTTATCTCCACCGTCCGAAAGAGCGGCTATGAGGTGGGAACAGCCTCGATCGAGATCCCGATCCAGGGCATGCAGTGCGCTTCCTGCGTTCAGAATATCGAGAAAGCCCTTCTTCGGATGAGAGGAATAACGAAAGCGACTGTGAACCTGGCGACTGAAAAGGCCAGGGTTGAATATATTCCTTCGGAAACAAGCCTCGCCGAGATCAAAAAAGCCATCGAACAAACGGGGTATAAGGTTTTAGATATTCCTCCTGAAGAGGAATTAGAGGACATGGAAAGGATTGTCAGGGTAAAAGAATACAAAAAGCTAAAGCGTAGGTTTTTTATAGGGTTGATCCTTGGTCTGATGATATTTTTAGGAAGTTCTCCTCGATTATTCCCCTGGATTCCCCCGTTCCTGAATAATTTCTTTGTCCTCTGGCTGCTGGCAACGCCTGTCCAATTCTGGATCGGCTGGCAGTTTTACAAAGGCGCCTGGGGCGCTTTCAAGCACAGGAACGCAGATATGAACACCCTGATCGCTGTTGGCACTTCGGCGGCCTATCTTTATAGCCTAGCTGCCACTCTTTTTCCTTCTCTCTTTGAGTCGGGAGGATTAAGGCCCGAGGTCTATTTCGATACCTCGGCCATGATCATCGTCCTGATCCTTTTAGGAAGACTCCTTGAAGCAAGAGCCAAAGGCCAGACGTCAGAAGCGATAAAAAAACTGATCGGGCTGCAGCCAAAGACAGCACGAGTGAAAAGAGACGGGATGGAAATGGATATTCCTGTTGAAGAAGTTTTGGTCGGAGACGTGGTCCTGGTCAGGCCGGGCGAGAAAATTCCGGTTGATGGGATTATAGTCGCTGGGAAATCTTCAGTGGACGAATCGATGATAACCGGAGAAAGCATGCCGGCAAAAAAAGAGACTGGGGATGAAGTCATCGGCGCCACTATCAATAAGACAGGAAGTTTCGAGTTTCGGGCCACACGGGTTGGCAAGGATACGGCCCTTGCCCAGATCATAAAGCTTGTCCAGGATGCTCAGGGCTCAAAGGCTCCTATCCAGAGGCTGGCCGATGTCATCGCCGGCTACTTTGTTCCCATCGTGATTTCCATCGCTATCGCCACCTTTGTTGTCTGGTTCAATTTCGGTCCGTCCCCTGCTTTGACTTTTGCGCTTTTGAATTTTGTGGCAGTGATGATCATTGCCTGTCCCTGTGCTCTGGGTTTGGCCACTCCCACAGCTGTCATGGTCGGAACCGGCAAGGGAGCGGAGAACGGCGTGCTGATCAAGGGGGGAGAGAGCCTGGAAACAGCCCACAAGCTGGACACCATCGTTTTCGATAAAACAGGCACTTTAACCAAGGGAGAGCCGGAGGTCACTGACATCATTACCTTTAATTCTTATAAGGAAGATGAAATCCTGAAATTCGCAGCAAGTGCCGAGAAAGGTTCAGAACATCCTTTGGGAGAAGCCCTCATTAAAAAGGCAGATGAAACTCAGGTTGGCCTTCAAGACCCGAAGAATTTCAAAGCCATTGAGGGACATGGGATCGAGGCAGAAGTGGAAAAAGTGAGTGTTTTACTGGGTAATGCCAAGCTCATGAGAGATAGAAATATCGAGGTTAAAGGCTTGATGGAGAAGGCAGAAAATCTTGCGCAAGAAGGGAAAACGCCGATTTATGTTGCTTTGGCAGTACAGCCTGCTGGTTTGATCGCGGTGGCCGATACTTTGAAAGAAAATTCAATCCGATCTGTGAAAAAGCTGAAGAAGCTGGGATTGGAAGTGATCATGCTGACCGGCGATAACAGGAGAACGGCTGAGGCCGTCTCCAGAAAAGCGGGGATAGACAGAGTCATATCTGAAGTCCTCCCGGAAGATAAGGTTCATGAGATAAAAAAACTTCAATCTGAAGGGAAAAAAGTGGCTATGGTCGGCGACGGCATCAACGATGCTCCAGCTCTGGCCCAGGCGGACGTGGGAATAGCCATCGGGTCAGGGACGGATGTGGCCATGGAAGCTTCGGATATCACTTTGATCAAAGGCGAGCTTCAAGGTGTGGTTTCAGCTATTGAGCTGAGTAAGCGAACGATAAAAGTCATAAAGCAAAATCTTTTTTGGGCATTCTTTTACAACACCATAGGAATTCCGATCGCGGCTGGTGTTCTCTATCCCTTTTTCGGGATTCTGCTCAACCCCATTTTTGCCTCGGCAGCAATGGCTTTTAGTTCGGTTTCAGTTGTATCCAATTCGCTCCGGTTGAGAAGAGTCAAGCTGAAAGTATAGAAGGAGAACAAGAATGGCAGCAAAGTTAATCGTAACTGTATCCGGCATCCTGCTTATAGTCCTTGTTAACTGGTATTTCTTTTTTTCGAAGAGAAAAAAGACTGAAGCTTCATTCAAAGAGGGTAGGATTCAAGAAGTCAGGATCAACGTTAAAGGCGGCTATGACCCGGATGTGATCGTGGTCAAGAAGGGGATCCCTGTCCGGTTGAATTTTTATCGCGATGAGACTGCCGACTGTTCAGATACCATCGTTTTTGGGGATTTCAATATTCGGAAACCGCTTCCTGCGTTCAGGACGACATCCATAGAAATATTGCCTGAGAAAGAGGGTGAGTATGAGTTCACCTGCGGAATGGGAATG
>Ga0209427_10000949_pt1 | contig 32567 bp, 27 predicted proteins | sample DeeMarSWOR136_30_FD_187465 | JGI IMG/M metagenome (GOLD analysis project Ga0209427, IMG submission 187465) | Marine sediment microbial communities from White Oak River estuary, North Carolina - WOR-1-36_30 (SPAdes) (version 2) | ecosystem: Environmental > Aquatic > Marine > Intertidal zone >...
AGCGCCTTCTTCCCAACCGTAAGGACCTTATTGAAAAGTTTACAGAATCGTCCCGCGAGTACCTCGTTAACATGCGCGTACAGTCCAATTGTCGCCTCATAGGCCAAACGGTTCAGGAGGCAGGGCTTCGGCAACTGCCAGGCCTGTTCCTCGTCGAGATTACTCGTGACGACCGGGCAATCTCACCCGTTCTGCCAGACTGTGTTCTTAAATCAAACGATATCCTCACGTTCACAGGGGTTGTGAGCACAATTGTGGATCTTGAAAAAATACAGGGGCTTGTTCCCATCGCTGATGAAGGTTATGAAACCCATGCTGCAAAACGACGAGAGCGCGTGCTTTGCGAAACCGTGGTTTCAAAGACATGCCCCAGTGTCGGGAAAAGCATTCGCGATGCGGATTTTCGTGCTCGGTACAACGCTGCCGTGGTTGCCGTCCATCGTGGCGGAGAGCAACTCGTTGGCAAGGTTGGGGATATGGTCTTAAAGCCCGGCGACACGCTTCTTATTCAGGCTGGTCCGCATTTTATGCGCGCCAATAGAAACAATTCCCATTTTCTTTTAGTGGGTAGTATCAACGATTCCCGGCCTTTGCGACACGACAAGGCTATATGGTCTTTGATTTTGCTGGTTGTGCTAATAACATTGATGGTTAGCGGTATGATCAAAATCGTTTTGGCAGCGTTTTTGGTAGCCGGCCTGATGGTCGCCACCCGCTGCATCTCAGCTTCGCATGCTCGTCAGAGTGTCGATTGGCAGACTCTGGTTACTATCGCAGCCGCTTTTGGAATAGCCAAAGCCCTTATTAACTCAGGATGTGTGGATTCGATTTCGGCGCTTTTTACAGGTCTCACCGGGCGTTTGGGACTGTACGGAGTGCTTGCCGGAGTTTACCTTATGACCAGTCTGCTCGCCGCAATGGTGGGTAATAACGCTGCTGCCGCACTTGTTTTCCCGTTTGCTGTAGTGATTGCCGGGCAGACCGGAGTCAATCCACGACCTTTTGTTATGTGTGTAACTTTCGCAGCATCGGCCAGCTTCATAAGCCCACTAAGCTATCAAACAAACCTAATGGTCTATGGCCCTGGCGGCTATCGCTTTACGGATTTTGTACGAGCCGGTTTACCCCTTAATATTTTGCTCCTGATCTGCGCCACCATACTAATACCGCTTGTATGGCATTTTTAACGTAAATATAATAGATTGATAAAAAATATCCTGGGAAAGTTAGTACACAAGTAGAATCTATTGATTGGTACTCTGGAGAAGTAACATTGTTCCGGATTTGCTTTGTTGATGACGATAAGGAGTTTGAGATTCCTCTGTTCTGTGATGTGTTCGGGGAAGCCTTTGATATAATCGCGGCAAGTGACTACGCTGAACTAAAATCTCAGATCGATAGCCGAGAAAAGTGGAAACCTGATCTGTTTGTTCTCGACTTGTACATTCCATCTGGACCAGCAGACCAAGAGGCGATCGAAGCACTAAGAGAAGATTCGTTATCTGTGGAAAACGATAACGCAGATATCAGGATGGCTTATAGAAATTACCTCAGGGCAAAGGCCCGTCTGGCTGGGGTTCTTGATGCCTGGAAGCAGAATGCCAATGGTGGATTAATACTTACCGAGAAGGTTGTAGCTGACTATCCAGATGTACCCATCATTTTCTATTCCCGCAAGGCCACACTTGAGGATGTGGTGCGATGTATGGCCACCAAGAATGTCTGGTCGGTAGAGAAGAAACCAACGGGCAAAGACTCAGCCGATACAATTGAATTGACAAGATTAGCTCGGCAGCGCATCATTCGTCGATTCAAGATAGCTATCTCGAAGGCCGACTCAGATAAATTGGAACGTAAGAAAGAGGCTGCTGAAGTTCTTGTGGAAATGCTGCAAGGGTTTGGCTGAAGTCGGAATATACAGTCTGAAGTTGAGTTTTTGTGTAGAAACTAAGGTCTTATTAAAGGAAAGCCGGAATGCATTCGAATCTTATCTCGCCACACGGGGATAAACTAATCAATCTGGTTGTCGATAAAGAAAGGTCTGAGGAACTCAAGCAGCTATCTCGAGACTGGCTTTCCTGGGATCTCACACCACGCCAGGTTTGTGACCTTGAACTCCTTGCTAATGGTGGTTTCTCACCGCTTCAGGGATTCCTTTGTCGAGATGATTATGAGAGTGTTTGTGAGAAGATGAGGTTGGCCGATGGCACTATTTGGCCGATCCCGATTATGCTTGATATTACTGAGGAGCTGGCAAAGAATCTGGGCGAGGGCTCAATGTTGGCGCTGCGAGATGCCGAAGGCGTTATGCTCGCTGCTCTCAATGTTAAGCAGATATGGCAATCAGACCTTGTGTGTGAGGCCCAGCAGGTATTTGGAACAACAAACTCCGAGCATCCGGGCGTCGCATACCTACAGCAAAATACGAATCCTTGGTATGTTGGGGGTAAATTAAAGGTCCTGCAACCACCTCACCATTATGACTTTGTGGAATTTCGACTTACACCATCGCAACTCCGAGAGAAATTCACAACTTTTGGATGGCACGACATTGTTGCTTTTCAGACTCGTAATCCCATGCACCGTGCTCACCAGGAAATAACTTTCCGCGCGGCAAAAGAACTTGAAGCAAACCTGCTGATTCACCCAGTAGTCGGTATGACGAAACCCGGTGATGTGGACCATTACACGCGTGTAAGATGTTATATGTCGATACTGAAACACTATCCTCATCATACAGCAATGATGAGTCTTCTACCGCTTGCCATGCGAATGGGTGGTCCGCGGGAGGCCATCTGGCACGCTATTATTCGTAAGAACTTCGGATGCACACACCTGATCGTGGGCAGAGACCACGCAGGACCCGGTTCCGACTCAAGCGACCAACCGTTCTACGGTCCGTACGATGCCCAGGAACTGCTGCAGAGTCATGAGCAGGAGCTTGGTATAAAGATGGTTCCCTTCAAAATGATGGCATATGTAGCAGACCTGGATGAGTATATGTCGATAGATGAAGTTCCGCAAGGTGCCGATGTCAAAACGCTTTCAGGCACCGAGCTTAGAGAGCGTTTGGCCAAGGGTCGTGAAATACCAACCTGGTTCTCCTTCCCGGAAGTGATTGATGAACTTCGGCGGACCTATCCGCCGCGAAGCAAACAGGGGTTTACCGTGTTCTTTACGGGCCTGCCCAGTGCCGGAAAGTCCACCTTGGCAAACGTTTTGTTGGTGAAGCTATTAGAAGCTGGAGGACAACCTGTCACCTTGCTGGATGGAGATATTGTCAGGAAGAATTTGTCATCGGAACTAGGCTTCTCGAAAGAACACCGTGACCTGAATATTCAGCGAATCGGCTTTGTTGCATCAGAGATAACTAAAAACCGTGGTATTGCGATATGCGCGCCTATCGCTCCTTATGACGGTATACGAAAGCAAGTCAGACAGATGGTAGAAGTCGGAGGTGGTTTTATCCTTGTTCATGTCGCCACGCCTGTAGAAGTGTGCGAGCAGCGAGATCGCAAGGGGCTCTATGCCAAGGCACGTGCGGGAACCATCAAGGAGTTCACCGGCATTTCGGATCCTTATGAGGAACCGGAAGATGCGGACGTAGTGCTGGATACAACCGATTCGTCACCGGAAGAATGTGTACAGGCGGTTATTCTGCACCTTGAGAAAGAAGGCTATATAAGTTCAAATGACTGAATTCAGAGTTGACCTCGGAAGTATACGGCACACATAGGAGGAAACAAGTGTTTGGTCGAATTTAATGGTGAAAAGTGGACAATCTAAAACAAAACTTAGAAGTTGTTAAGAAGTATGTGTACCAAGCAGGTCAGGTAATTTTCCAAATAGCCTCAGAGGACTTTGAGACAGTCTATAAGGCAAATGAAGACCCTGTTACGACAGCAGACCTCAAAGCGAATCACATTCTGAGAGAAGGTTTGCTTGGTCACCTATCCGATGCCGGTTGGCTTTCGGAAGAAACCACTGATGATCCATTACGTTTGGATAAGAAGTGGGTCTGGATCGTAGACCCTATTGACGGGACCAAAGAGTTCGTTAGCGGAATTCCTGAGTATGCTGTTTCCGTGGCCTTGACTGAGAATGGGCTGCCGGTGGTGGCAGCCGTTTACAACCCGGCAACCGAAGAGTTGTTTTGTGCCGCCAGAGGCCAGGGCGCATGGCTAAATGGTAAATTAATAAGGGCCGAACACTCGATAGGGGAACGCCCCGTAGTCCTTGCAAGTCGCTCAGAAATAAAACGTGGTGAATGGGAACCTTTCGAGCCGTTTGCTAATATACAACCCTGTGGTTCTATTGCTTACAAGCTTACCTTAATTGCCGCAGGCCGGGCGGATGCCACGTTCAGCCTCGGACCCAAGAACGAATGGGACATTGCTGCAGGGGTGCTTTTGATAGAAGAATCTGGAGGACGAGTCACCGACAAGGCTGGCCTTCCTTTCACTTTTAATCAACGACACACGCTTGTCGATGGGGTCGTGGCATCCACCAGCGATGCCCACGATCCGCTCTGGGAACTGATTCGGCAGTTCATGCCCAAAAGTGACTCTGTGGAAAATTGAGCTCGATTTATGGCGAAGAAAGCCTACTTTATGGCAAAGTAAGCTACCTTCGATAGTAATAAAAATTGAGAGGAGTCTATTTACTACGACAATGTTTCTCCTATCCATCAGTCGGCAACCTTTAAAAATGGCAAAAGTCAAGCTAAGGGTAAGTAAGCCTAGGCATGGCAAAGGATGGAATCGGCCCGGTGAACCGGAAGAATCATAATTAAGTCACTTATTTTCTAAAGGTTATGTAGAACGGCAAGGTTTCCAAAACCAGAGGCCAACCGTTGGGGGCAGGTTCAGCGCATACAAATACAAGGTAATGCGACGTGAATGACCCGCTGGCCTGTGGGAGAACGCCACCACCGCAGTTATCAGCAAAGCTACATTAGTCGACCAGCCGCGCGGCAAAGAACTCGAATACTGTATTGTCGCCATAAACAAGGCCGGCGATGGCGAACCGTCCAATACTGCATGTAAAATTCCAAGCGCCAAGCGTGCAGGGGAACCAATGTTCCCTTGGTGTGTTTTTTTTGTACAAATCCTTCTGGTACTTGACGGTCAATCTATGATCAAGAAGCTAATTTCTTCACAGCTTCGTATCAATATGGCTTCCAGCATAGTAACCCGCAGCGTGAACGTTATTGTTCTGGCAGTAGCCTATCCCATTTACCTGCACTACCTGGGTTACGAAACATATGGTCTTTGGTTGGCCCTCGGGGCAGTACTGGGAATGGCCCAGATCAGCAACCTTGGAATGGCCCATGCAGTAACAAAGCTCGTCGCGGAAGAACAGGGAAAAGGTAATAGGCAGGCTGTTCAACAATACGTAACTACGGCAATTTCGATTTTATGTGTCACCGGTGGAATTACTTTTGCAATAATTCTTGTATTCAAATCACAGATTATTTCTGCTTTCAGGTTTACTGGTGAAACATCGCGGCTTGCTGCGTGGCTCTTGCCTTACATTGGCGTATTGTCCATCTATGTATTGATGGTTCAAGTCCTGACTGCTACACTTGCAGGGCTCGGACGAATGGATCTTTCAAATTATATCGAAACAGGCGGGAGAATAGTCTTGGTTTTAGCTGCGGTCCCGCTTCTGTATTCTGGCCAAGGTCTAAAGAGCCTGCTTTTCGCCACAGCATTCTCTCATCTTGTGAAGCATCTGGTTAGCCTGTTCCTTATTCGCCGAATTGTTCCTTTCCGACTCATAAAGTTAAGTAATATTAGTAAACGTTGCTTCAAGAAACTTTTGCATATCGGGATGGGCCTCTTCGGTGGTTCAATCATACGCATGGTGGGAATTCCTTTCAACAAATTCATGTTGGCTCGATATGCAGGTATGAACAGCCTGCCAGTTTTCGACATTGCTTATCGAGGAAGCTTTCAGATTCATGGCGTTATTAATGCTGCTTTTCGTGCTCTCATGCCTGAAGTCAGTCGAATCACCAGCGAAATATCAACTGCCGCTATCAATAGAATTCGATCGCTGATGCGACGGGCACAACAGTTGATTCTTTTCTGTGGAGTGCCCTTATATACTGCATTGTTGTTCTTCACCACTCCTCTTCTCAAAATTTGGTTGGGGAAATCCTTTGTGGACACAATTCCACTAACTTTTCGTATCATACTCATTGCAAGCTTCATTAATCTGTTATTGGTCCCTGCGTATCATTTCCTGATCGGTATAGGCAAGATAAAGCCTGTCTTTATGTTTCCCTGCATCATGTGGTTAAGCGATATTGCGCTCTTACTTATTTTCAGTTTGTGTTTCCATAAGCTCTCGCTTATCGTTGCTGCTGGGTGTTTGGTTGTATCCTGCACAGCGTCAAGCTCTTATCTGATATGGAATTATCGCTCTACAATGGATAAGTATGCTGAAGCAACATTATCGATTGATACACTCGGAACTGTTAAAACAGCCGTCTTGAACAGATAGTTAACACAGACAAGAACATACTCAGGAGAAACGTGGATATGCACGTCAATTCCGAAACAGTTATCTTCATACATATACCAAAAGCTGCCGGTACAACATTCTACCAGGTACTGAACCACCAATATAAGGCTCAACATATTCAGTACATTAAAGAAGGAATGTCCAAACAGCGTTCTATTGATGCTTTTCGAAAACTCCCGGAGGAGAAAAAGACTCGTCTGCGCTGTATTCGCGGCCATATGCCGTTTGGTCTTCATCAATGGCTGCCCAAACCTGCCACATATATAACAATCCTGCGCAACCCCGTTAACCGAGTGTTGTCCCAATACTACTATATACGCAGAACCCCTGTACATCCCCTCCATTCCGAGCTTATTGAAAAGAATGTATCTCTGGAGGCGTATGTTCGTATGATGTCAGATATAAATACCACAAACCTCCAAACACGCTGGCTCGCCGGGTATGTGGATTTCGATTCTGTGATGCCTCCATACGAGGACCTTCCTGCCGATGCGCTCGATTTGGCAAAGGAGAATATCGAGAATTTCTTCAGCGTCTGCGGTCTGACGGAACGATTTGATGAATCGCTTTTGCTGATGCGGAGAATTCATGGATGGAAGAATGTATATTATATCCGTAGAAACGTCGGGAAACGGCGATCGTCGAAGGAACAACCGCCAACTGCAACTCTGCGTCTGATAGAAAAACACGAGGAAAAAGATTTAGAGCTTTGTGAGTATGCCTCCAAAAGGCTGACAGAAACGCTTAATGCTCATTGTATAGACGACGAGCAAGTTCGTCAATTTCGAACCCTGAACCGGCTGCTTGGCTTTCCCGTATGGGCTTGTAACACTGCTTATAGAATACTTCGCACCAAGATACACACCTCGCTCAAGAATCCAGAATGAACTTCTATCTTACGGAATAGCCAAGCAGCTCGCCTACGGTATCCAGTCATTTTTTTGAAGCCTACTCCAATCAAAGACGACAAAAATCGAGGTAAATAATTGTGGACAGAGCAGAGGAATTGTGGCGTAAATGCAGAGTTTTGCTGAATGCACCATCAGGAACTTTGCTATACCAAAGCCTAAATTTTCAGTTTCGAAGAATTTATGCTACCAATAACATTGTTTACAAACTTGTTGATCTCAAGTACGATGCTTCCGGAATTTTTCGAAAGCAGGATCTTGCAGGAGAGTTTTCTATACTCAGGAATTGTAGGGGTATTCCGGGGGTTCCATCGGCCATAGCACATCACAGAACGAATGACTTTGAAGTCATTGTAATGGAACGGCTTCCTGGTGAGCCACTTAGCAACCTTACTGTTGGGTGGTTCCGCCTGATCATAATTCTTGTTAAGTTAGGGATAATACTTCTTAGGTTGTCGTGGCGGGGAATCAGCCACAACGATATTAATCAGGATAATCTCCTAATTACAGATGGCAACTCAGTATCGCTGGTCGATTTTGACCAGGCATGCAGAGTAAATTTCCTGGTGGCTGTCATAAGCCAATTTTTTGGTATTAGCATAGGAGAAAACAAAGTACACGGTTCAACCATCTCCATAATCAGAAAACATCTACGCCAGACTTTATCACCCAAGACTGTCAAGGCATTAAAAAGACTCCGTTCACGCAAAGCAATAAAGAAACTACGCACCCTTCCGGTACTAGCAGATGATGCCAGTTTTCAATTGAAAACTCTGCTCAAGGCTTGGAAAATGGCGCAAGAATCAGATGCTAACGCGCCGGGTCAACATTTAGCGTACTATTCACTTAACCTTGAAGGCTGCCATTTTCCAGGTGAGCGCTGCTGGATTGACCGCTGGAACAAGCTGCGTTGCATCACAGATTATTCCGGCAAGCGCATTCTGGAGCTTGGATGCAATATGTCTCTGTTGTCCACATATCTACTGAAATATTCCAACGTGAGAGCAGCATTTGCTGTGGATGCCGACGCTAAGATAATTGAAGCAGCGAAACTGGTTCACACGGCCTTCGGTGTAAGACCGGCTGTGAAGGTCCAAGACTTCGACGCCCCTGAGGATTGGGAGTCACAACTGATTGATTTCAAACCAGATATTGTGTTCGCCCTCAACGTTTTGAATTGGGTACAGGATAAGCAACGGCTGCTGAATTTTCTTGGGCGTTTCGCGGAGGTAGTTTTCGAGGGCCATGACAGTTTTGACGTGGAGAGCAGACAATTGGGTAACGTTGGATTCAAACAAATTGACATAGTTGGTGTCAGTGAGCGCGGACGAGAAATTATCCACTGCAAAAAGTAGGTCCGTCGAGTAATCCATGCAATTGTATTGCTAGACTACTTTATTCTCCTCCTGCGCGCTTCTGGAAATTAGGAGTTCATCGTGAGATGTTGCACTGACGCCCTTAGATCACAAACCCTGATGATTCGTAGTTTATCATAAATGAAAAGATTCATGCAAGGACAACCACCATTCAGCAATCCATGGCTGGACTATCTGATTATTTCAATTCTACTGTTTATGTCTGGCAATCCTGCGATTATGGGTGAGACTCGAATGGAAGTCTGTACAGTAATAGTGAGCAGCCTGTTCCTGATTATGCTTGCTGCCCGAAGGAAGATCTTCCCTACTGGTCGTTGTGCTGTTGTGCTATTCGTGTGGACTGGTATTTTCGTAATACAGTGCATCACATTCGACTTCTGGCCATTTTCTACTATGATAGGATTTATGCTGCGATTGTTCATTGGGTATGCGGCTGTTCGTCTGGTTGAAGAATTTCCCAGAAAATATGTTGAAGTTATGTTTTATACATGCCTCGTCAGCCTGTTCTTTCACCTGTTTACAATTGCCCATGAGACTATGGGCATTGACTTGATAAAGTACTTTGCACCTCTGAACAAGATAGCCAATCCATACAGAGGTTTTCATATTTTCATACATAATTTTCTCACTTATGGTGAAGACGCAAAAGTATTACAATCCACTCGTTTAGGATTTCTAACTCCATTCCGAAACTCGTCTTATTTTTGGGAGCCTGGTGTTTTTGCAGCATATATTCTATTAGCTATCGTCCTTCTAGGTATGACGAAAGACAAATTCGATGAGCAACGACGCAGAAATACTCTTACCGTTTTGGTTGTTGGCCTGCTCACAACGATGTCTACAACAGGGTACATTTTGCTGCCTCTATGCTGGTTATTTCACCTGAGGGGAATGCCCCTAACAGCAAAGCTGGGGCCCAAGATGCTACGGTTCATTCTGATCTTAGGTCCTTTTTGTGCTGTGGCCTTTCAATTGGATTTTGTCGGGCCCAAAATACTGGATCATCGTGATAAAGTGGCTTACCATGAACCGGGCTGGCACCGTACGAGATTCGGGGCCATAGTGTTTGATTATGAGTACATAAGAGGCCGTCCACTTTTCGGTTGGGGTCCAAATCTAACAACCCGGTATATGCTCCATGGTGGGGAGAGTATGGGAGCCATGGGAAACGGTCTGTCTGATTTCACAGTGAAGTTTGGATTGTCTGGATTAACATCTTGCCTCGCCTGTATATTTGTAGGTGCATATCGCTTGACGAATGGTGATTGGAAGACTAGCATTCTCTTTGTATTCTTCGTAGCGATGGTATTGAACGGAGAGCATCTGCTGGATTATTCTTTGTATTTAGGGCTTATGTTTGTTGAACCTATAGCTTTCACAACATACAGAAGCCCAAGAGGTCGGCAATTGCAGGATATGAATGAAATCGGGGTACGCCGTTTTAGCATGGGGAAATGCGGTGTTCATTTCTTATGAAGTTATTCCAGAGCCTTTGAATAAGAGGATACCTCATGGAAATGATCAAGTATTTTGTTAGACAAGTAGTAAACTCCATATTCCACCTATTTGGGACTCATGTTCCTTGGTCCAAAACTTAAAAAATGGACACACTACGAGAAGCCGTGGAATTTGGCATCCTGAATATATGGAAACCTGGACGCAGCCAGTTCCATAACAGGCAAATGAATTGAACTCCACGCACAGTTTTTAGGATTTTCTTGATAGAAGTAAAAGATGCCTATCAGCAAGACCAAGCATTATTTTCTGATGAAAAAGCGGTACTACTTTAAGAAGATACAGTATTTCTTAATGCGTCATACGATTCCGGTGAGTCCCAGAGACTTATGGGCGTTTCGCACTGGACCAAAGGTATTCGCCAATAGCATGCCAAAAGGAGGCACAAATCTGCTGGGGAGAATGTTAAACCTGCTGCCCTGTGTGGCGCCACAGTGGACATATCACCTCGACGCAACGATACCAGGATACTTAGACCAGTTACGCGCAGTAAGGAACGGTCAGGTGGTATGCTCTCATCTGCCGTGGAGCGAGTCTCTTGTTGAAATTCTAAAATCCAAAAGATTCGCAATTCTCTTCATTATCCGCGACCTCCGGGATGTGGCCGTCTCAGATATTCATTACATTGTGCACAAATCTCCCGACCATCCGCTGCACCGGTACTTTAGTTCGCAGAGGTCCGATGACGAACGCCTAATGGCTTATATTCGTGGTGTGCCCGCACACTGCTTCCCAAGCGGCGCGCAGCCCAAAGCCTGGGAGAATTTTATAGAATCTATCCTGCCCTGGTTGGATGATCCCAATTGTCTGACAATCCGTTTCGAAGACTTGGTTGGAAGTGCCGGTGGCGGTAGTGATAAAAAGCAAGTGGAGACGGTGAGATTGATTATCAAACACCTGGGCATCAAGCTATCCGAAGAAGTTATAGAAGAGATCGCAGCGAAGACCTTTTACACGGGTGCTCGAACGTTCCGAAAGGGACAAATTGGCGACTGGCGTAATTATTTCACAAAAGAACATAAACAGGCTTTTAAGGAAGTCCATGGGGATACCTTGATAAGGTTGGATTATGAGAAGGATAATGATTGGTAAATATGGCTGATAAAATGAGAATATCCATAGTTACAGCCTGCTACAACATGGCTCAATATATCGATAGGACTATTAGGTCAGTCGTGGGGCAAGAGTACCCTAACCTTGAGTATATTATCATCGATGGTGGATCAACAGATGATACGGTGAGCAGGATCCAAAAGTATCATACAGATATTGACGTTTTTATTAGTGAGCCTGACGATGGACAGTATCACGCCATTCAAAAAGGGCTTGACATGGCACAAGGGGAGATCATGGCTTGGCTAAATGCTGATGATATTTACCTCCCCTGGGCGCTCTCCGTTGTCGGAGAAATATTTACGGAATTTCCTGACGTTGACTGGATAATAGGCTTACCATGCTATTTCAATAAGGCTGACCAATGCGTCAAAGTGAGCAACATACAATCGGCATATACACAAGAGTACATCCGAAATGGTTGGTTTCACTCCTATCTTGGCGGTTACTTGCAGCAGGAAAGCATGTTTTGGAGAAGGAGTCTTTGGGAGAACGTCGGCAGCTTAGACTTGAGTTTAAAGTATGCCGCGGATTTCAAGCTCTGGACTGAGTTTGCCAAGCATACAGATCTTGTAAGCCTTGCGGTTCCTTTGGCCGCTTTCAGATATCGGCCCGGAGAGCAGAAGTCTTCGTCCGGAAGGAACATCTACGAAGAAGAAGTCCACCGTGTATGCCAGGATCTCAAAGCACCACCTATCGTGTGGAATGCTATTGCCAAACACGGCTTGCGACTGCGATGCCTATGTCGTCTGGCGATATGGAAGAAATGCAGAGTTATTGCATACTCGCAGGACAGAGAGCAATGGGTACTAAGGACGCTATACCGCCCCCTTTCAAGGGCTAGTCTTAGCGGGTTGATTCTGGAAAGCAACATAAGATAGAATAGCAAGGCCTTTCGCGCCAGATCCTCTCAGAAGAAGCCTTCCGGGGATATTCGCCTAAAAATATTACGAGCGTCTAATGGCTGTATATCAGAAGGCTAATAAACTGATCCCCAAGTACCTTCGATTTCTGAGTTAATGGGAAGTTCTACCGACCCATAGAAGTATCAGTGATGGCACATATCTATAACTTATCCCAAGGTTAGTTGATGAAAGGCAAAAAATGCGCACGAAAAAAAATTTATGGAAGCTATTCATTGTCCTCGTAGTATTTCCTTTGAGTACAGATGTGTTTGGCAATAGATCCGAGACAAGCTACGTGGCTAAATGGAAAGGTAATGCCCAGGCAGCATTCTCCATAACGATTGATGACAATGGGAACGGTGACTCACGTAATGTCCAAGCGTCCATCCTGGAAGAGTACGGAATTCAAGGTACTTTTTTTATTATTACTGAACCGTTAACGAGGTACCCGGCTCTAAGGCAAATGTTCCTTGATATCTTTAATCGTGGTCATGAACTGGGTAGTCACAGTGTAACTCATCCTCGCCTGAGTGGGGCGAATATTGACTTAATATGGAGTGAATTAACTGAATCCAAACTATTTATCGAAGAACTTACTGGTGCGCCCTGTATAACATATGCCGCTCCTTATGGAGACCTGACCCCCAACATTATTGAAGTGGCGCAGGAATTATATATTTCTGCAAGAGGGATTAATATTGGTATCAATGAAATAGCTGAAGGCAACATTTGGAATCTAAAGACTGCTCCTCGTCCCACACCTTGGGATGCAGGGGTAACGTGGACAAACGAACAATATCTTGCCAACTTGCGACAATATGTTGAAGACCTTCTTACAGTGAACGGATGGGGGATAGAAATGTGGCACAACCTAACCAATGACCCAAATGAACCCAGCAGCGGGCCAGCCATCAACGAAACTGTGTTCCGTACTTTCCTGGCTGAGCTTACCTCGGATTATGGACACAGGCTTTGGGTTGCACCTCAAGGTACGGTTGCTCGGTATTACTTGGAACGGCAGGATACAACAATAGAGATCCTTGCGCTTACAGAAGATGTTATATTGCTGAATTTACTGTTTGACGGTGATAAAGCTATATTTGACGAACCTTTAACGGTAGTGACCGCAGTTCCTGAACATTGGCTAAGCGGTGAACTTACGGTTATGCAAAATGGAAAGAGGTTGGATTCGGATTACACAATTGATGTCGACGGTGATAAGCCATGCTTGCTATATGATGCTATTCCGGATGGCAGTACCATAAGTATTGTGTTTGAGCCGAACCGCGGTGACTTAGATTACGGGGTAAGCTATTTGGCAAAATGGAAAAACAAAGCAGATGCGGCTCTGTCTGTCTCTTTCAACGGTAATGGGATAGGAGATAACAGTGGTTTAACGGCAGCCATTTTGGAGGAATATGGTATCCGCGGCACCTTTAATCCTATTACATCATACATGGATGAGGGAATATTTCTGGACATATTTCGTCGGGGACATGAATTAGGTAGCCATGGTGTCAGCTACACTCGCCTAATCGGTGCAAGCATGGAAACAATAGTAAACGAATTGACTGAATCAAAACAGGCAATAGAAAATCTTACGTATTCGCCCTGCGTATCTTACACGGCTCCCTATGGGCATACTGAGCATGACGTAGAAGTCGTAGCCAGGGAAATATATCTCTCTGTTGTAGGTGACAGGGAGGGCGTCAATGCCATCGCGGATGCAAATATCTTTGATTTGCAGATAGGTCCTGTTCCTCCATACTATGACGATCCAGAAACTAACTGGAGCAATGAAAAATACTGCGCAAAAATGAGCGAATATCTTGAACAAGTCATTAAAGCCGAGGGTTGGGGAATTCAAGTTTTCAATAACTTGACTCCTTCAGGCGAGTTTAACAATGGTTTGATGATTACTGAAACAGCTCTGCGTACTTACTTGTCTGAGATCACTAACAACCTTTCGTCCACTGTATGGATTGCCCCTCAAGGTGTTGTCGCTCGATATTACCTGGAACGGCAGGAGACAACCATTGAAGTCCTCACGGTTACAGGAGACTCTATATTGTTGAATTTGCTATTTGACGGCGACAAAGCTATATTTGACGAACCTTTAACGGTTGTGACCGTAGTTCCTGAACATTGGCTAAGCGGTGATCTTGCGGTTATGCAACAAGATTCACTATTGGACTACTATGTGGAGAAACACGAAACCGAAGTGAGATTAGTGTATGATGCGATGCCAGGGGGTGGTGTCGTGTCTATTCTGTTTGAACCAACATATAATCAACGGTGACCCGGACGGCGATGGTGATGTGGACATGGCTGATTTCGTTATATTTGCTGTTTATTGGCCCGAAGGGATTGATGAATAATTTTGCTAAGTCTGCAAGTTAGCATTGACCTCATTGCTTATATAAATAGCAAATCCCGATAAATGTAATCTCGGAAATGGAACAATTATGATTACCAAACGAACTATCATAATTAGTTTGGCCGTGAACTTCCTGGTGCAATGGGGATTATATATTCCTAGAACTCTGGTTTCAGAAACTGCAAGTGCAAAAATTGCTAGACATACGATATTGGATGCGCCAGAAGCAGGATATTTCAATGGAACAGTAGATGATGTAATGATTTTTAACAGAAGTTTAGATGCAAACGAGATCCAAATGATATATGAAAGCCAGAAGCCGGTTATTGAAGAACCCTGGATAGGACTACACTTTCTTCAGTCTCTTGGAAACAAGTACACTGGTACTCATGAAGAGAGATTTGCAAAATATATCGTAGATTTTAACGAGACTGTTAAAACCCTAACAGACATAGGAATCAATGTAATTGTTTTTGATATTCGAAGGAATGACTTTCATTTTACATGTGATGAGGGCCTAGAGAATTTGGATTATAAACCAGCTGAAGGATTAACTAAAGAAGAATGCAAACAGATGGCACAAATCTGCCGAGATAATGAAATAGGGATTGTAGTGGACATGAAATACTCTTTGAGTAAACAAGACAGGGGACCGATTGCTGAAGTTTATCCAGAGTTTATGATACCAGAGGATGAATGGGAAGATGGAAAATACTATAAAACAGAAGATGTCATAGAGTACAAAGGAGTTGTTTATGAATGTATAGAATCGCATACATCTAATTCTAGTGTCAAGCCGCCTAATTCAGATTATTGGAAACTTTATTATTATACCGGACTTCGCAGAACTAGAGATCCGTTTAATAAACAAGCTGAAGAACTGACTTTTGATATGATAGATGAGTTGATAGAAGCATTCACTGTAAATGGTGTTAAGCCAGACGGATTTCATATTTCAAATGATGAATTAACAAAATGGTTGAATTGTCCCCAAGAGTGTCAGGGCATGACTTCTGCAGAGGTTTTCAACATGTCTATAACTAATCTGTATAATCATATCAAAGAAAATAATCCTGAGATGAAAGTGATGATGTGGGGGGACATGCTCTTAGGGGGCTATTACCCAAAGTTTCGGCATGGTACTGGTGAGGCAATTGATATGATACCAAAGGATATCATTATATGCGATTGGCAATATGCAAGCCTTAGCATGCCTTTGGACGAAGAGTCAGGTTTTGAGCTGTGGGACCATGGGATATGGGAATATCCTACGATACAGTATTTTGTAGACAAGGGTTTCAAGGTTTGGCCTGCAGGTTGGAATAATTCAGCAAATACGAGAGCCCTTATCAAAGCGGGTTTAAAAGCAAGGCCAAAAGAAAAGATGTTAGGTCATTTGTATACCACATGGACTGGGCAGTTGATACCAGATTTAAGACTAGCATTATTACAAGAAGGAGATCAAAATCAGTTGCATTTTCGAGTAAGAGAGATAGCAAAAGTAATAAATGAAACAATCTGGATGTTTAGCAAGGCTCCGGTTCCCTCCGCCTTCCTCAAGACAGAGAGAGTAAACATGAAATACTCTCATAACAACCGGTACAAAAAATAGTGGCAGACCAGATTAAAAGGGATATGCCTACTGCCAGTCAATCCCTATGCACCCGGGGATAATTTCAATCTCGAGACAAGCCTCGTCATACTCGCGCTGATACACAAGTTTTGCTATGCAGTTGACACTGACGCAAAAAAGATTACCGTCTGGGGCATGGGTTCTGTCAGCCGAGACTTCTTCCATGTAAAAGATGCTGCCAGGACCATAGCCATGGGCCCTGAGAAGTACGATGAATCCAACATCAAAAGAACTACCATGTCGTATAGAGAAAATAAAGTTGTAACCAGCCCTTTCCTTTACTTAAAAAGCTCATCAGAAGAATCTCAGGCAAAGAAAATTCTGGCTCAAGCCGAACCAAAGAAACAATTGGATCATTTGGAGGGATACTGAAATGCCAAGTGATAAAAGGCTGTGTCATGGCCAGTTTTGGAGCCTTGCGAATAGTTCTGGTGCGTACCATTTCAGCACCTTAAGGAAGTTGCTATGGGGCATAAAGAACAAAGGATTGTCATGGACACTGGAGCTTATACTTTCCAAGGCCATGAGCCCGATCAGGACAAAAAAGAAGGACAATCCTGGCTATTTAGAGAAAATAAAACAAAGCCCATACGATGAAGTCTTGAACCTCAAGCCTGGAGAACTCGTGGAGGTAAAATCGGAACTGGAAATATTGGCAACACTTGACGCAGATGGAAAAAACCGAGGGTTGTTGTGGATGCGCGGAATGAAAGATTATTGTGGCAAAACATACAGAGTTTTTAGGAGAGTAGAAACGATACTGCTCGAGAGTAATGGCAAACTTAGAAAAATGAGAAACACCGTTTTGCTTGAAGGTGTGATGTGTGACGGCTCAGAATTCTATGGATGTGATAGGTCATGCTTCCACTATTGGCGGGAAGTGTGGCTGAGAAGAGTCTTAGAATAATAGCCTACCGCCAATTCCTATATGAGGTGAAATGAAAGTCGTTGTCATCGATGGCGTCAGGGAAGAGAGCTGGGACAAGATGATTAATGAGCATCCCCTTGGCTCTGTTTTCCAGCATTCGTCTTTTAAGAAAGTCATTATACACACCTTCTCCCACACCAAGCCATACTATATTGCTCTAATAGACCGAAAGGGGGACATAACAGCAGGGATACCGCTATTCCTTGTTAGGAGTCGGTTAACCGGGAACCGTTTGGTCTCGCTTCCTTTCGTCTACTATTCGGACCCGCTGATAAGGTCCAAGGAAGAGTTTGACCAGTTGTTTACCAAAGTACTGGAAATATACAAAAGGGAAAAAGCCTCTTACTTGGAGATAAAGGCGCGCAATAGTACAGCACTACTGGAGAGGGTCGACTCTTTGGTTCCCGTTTTCCATCATAAGACACATTTCCTGAACCTTACAAGAGGTCTGGATGGTATCTGGGGAAGCTTGCACAGAACGTGTATTCAGCAGAAAATCCGTCGGGCAGAGAAAAGTGGCATTACGATTCGAAATGCAATTTCCGAAGAGGACATTGTATCTTTCTATAGGTTGCTGACAAAAACTCGTAAGAGACTTGGGCTGCCTCCTAATAATTGTGACTATTTCAAGAATATATGGAAATATCTTGGGCTTTTAAAGCTCACGGATTTTTTGATAGCGGAAAAGGGAGGAGAAATCATTGGGGGGCTCAACATATTCAAATTTAGCAATACAATTTATCTTGGTCATATTTGCAGCGATGCTAGGTTTCGGAACTCGGGGATCGATCAGTTTCTTATATGGAAAGCGATTGGTGTAGGCGTTCAGGGCAGTTACAAGGTGCTCGATATTGGCAAGACATCTGCGTTCTCAAGTGGATTAGCAACGTACAAAAAACGTTGGGGAGCCATAGAACAGGAAGCCCCGTCTTTCTACTATCCTTGCCAAAGAGGTATTGCCTTGTACAACAATGAGAAGAGGAAATCCTACAAGATAATGAGCTTTGTGTGGCAGAATATACCTTATAGACTGTCAAGAATTGTGGGGCGGTTTGTTTATAGGCACATGGGATAAGATCACAGCCGCAAATATCCAAATTCTGATTGCCAGCCACTTCAATACTTTACTGCCTTCTACTTGTTAGTCATATTATTAGGAGCGAGGCATGGCTTCAAACCCAAGGACAATGACAAATCTGGAAGCACGTGAAAAAGAACAAAGGTCTGTCTGTGTTTTTACTGAAGGATTCACTGAAGGCCGTATGGCTACTGCCCTGCTGGATCGCTTTTTTCTAACAATGGCCGAGAATGTCACAAAGCAGAGTATATGGTAAATCTCAAGTAACAAGTAGCGTTGATTCGGAAATTGTCTGCATGAAGTGAATTCATAGAAGATGGGTATGAAAATGATATCTTCCCAAAGAGTATTGATGTGGCAGTGCAGGATGTCCTTTTAGGATGATGGCTGTGAGAATAGTCCTTATCAGCATAGTTCTCGTGCCTTTGGCGGGGCTTATATTACATATTATGTGTGCACGGGCTCACACAAATGTTACGCCTCTTGAAGCTAAGAGCATGATCGATTCCAGTGATCAGCTCATAGTCCTGGACGTCCGGGAGGTACACGAGTATCGAAGCTCTGTCGGGTACATTCCAGGTGCTCTGAACTACCCTTGGAGTTCTCGAGTTCTGCAGTCAAGGTATGAAGAACTCCCGAAAGATAGCCCAATTCTTGTGGTATGTCGCCTTGGCCGTCGCAGTAACCGTGCGGCAAACTTCTTGGCTTCAAAAGGCTATCCATACGTCTTCGACATGTTGGGCGGGATGTCGGCCTGGTGGTGGGAGACGGTGTTGTATGTTAATTCTGACGACGACGTCGTAAATGATGATCTGGATAACTTCCCAGGTGCCTACAATTCTCCCCAGGACGATTCGGAATAGGACGGTATCAGAAATGCCTGTGAGCTGGATCGTCCTAACATAGACACGCTAAATCCGGTTGATTATATGGACACTTCGATGCTTGCTCAGAATTAGCTGGATGGGCCATTGAGCCCGGCAGTGGACCTCAATTGGGACCAGTTTGTGGATATCAATGACCTGATGTTTTCGAGAATGTCACAAAGCAGGGTGTAAAGAAATATCACGTAATAGTATTGTTAGATCAAGTGCTGTTCGCATGAAGGAAGTCCACAGAAGATGGGCATGAAAATGTCCCCCAAGAGGTTTGATGCATCAGGGTATGATGCGATTTTGAGAGGATGACTATGAGAAAAGTTTTTATCAGCATACTTGTGGCGGCTTCGGCGGGGCTTGTGGTATTCTGTCCGCACACACTGGCTCATACAAATATTACGCCTCTGGAAGCCAAGAGCATGGTCGATTCCAATGATCAGCTCATAATCCTGGACGTCCGGGAGGTACACGAGTATTGCGACACTCGCGGGCACATTCCCAGCGCTCTGAACTACCCCTGGAGTTCTGGTGTTTTACAGTTAGGGTATGAAGAATTCCCGAAAGATAGCCCAATTCTTGTGATATGTCGCCTAGGGCGTCGTAGTAACCGTGCGGCAAACTTCTTGGATTCACAAGGCTTTTTATACATCTTTGACATGTTGGGTGGCATGACGGCTTGGGAGTGGGAGACGGCGCTGTGTGTTGATTCTGATGGTGACGACCTGAATGATGATCTGGATAACTGCCCGAATACCTATAATCCTTCCCAGAAGGACTCGGATCGGGACGGTATCGGAAATGCCTGTGATCAGGATTGCCCTAACCTTGACATGCAAAATCCGGTTGATTTTACGGACTTTTCGATACTCGCTCAGAATTGGCAGAATGAGCCACTTAGGCCGGGAGTGGATCTCAATGGGGACCAGTTTGTGGACATCTGTGACTTGGCATTGTTCGCGAACTATTGGTTATGTGACTGCTATGAAGATGATCAAGAAGAACTGGCTCACTAGTGGCAAAACATGTTACTTAAGCCGCGATGATGTGCAGTCACTGTTTGAACAAGCTCAGAACACATTTTTTAACACACCGAAGACGGTTCCTGAATCCATTCTACTTAGCAAAGAAAATACTGAGTTGGGATTACACATCAAGTATGCTAATAGGATGTTTCCTCTATGGGTTCGCTGAATCCTTCCCGTTAGATAATTCATCCGTGTACCCTTTTTGGGATATAAGGATTGAGAAACGCCGGTTTTTGTTTTCTGCCATAGGGCGGCAGTAAATTCATATATCGGGATAACGTGACAAATGCAAGATGTGTACGGACAAGTTTGCGTTCCAAGATTCTATATTGGCAAGGTGGGCATTTCTTCGGTTACCATGGCCAAGACACTGAAGTTGATCAAAGATCAAGCCTGTGAGATGTCACCTGCTTACATCTGTATAGCGAATGCGGAAACAACTGTTTTATCGCAGCGGGACAGTGATTTTTGCAGAATTCAGAATGAGTCGCTTCTGACAGTTCCTGATGGAATGCCCTTGATATGGTACGCAAGAATTAAGGGTGAAAAGAGCGTTGAAAGGATTACAGGACATGGTCTAATGAAAGAAACACTCCAGATGTCCCCTGAATATGGATACACTCACTACTTCTATGGAGATACAAAGGAGACATTATTGAAAATGAAAAAGAGGATCCACAGTCTTTATCCAGGGGCCGAGATAAGGGGTATGTATTCTCCACCCTTTCGGCCATTGAGAAATTATGAGATTCATGAGACGATAATCGAAATCAACAGATTGAAGCCCACATTCGTTTGGGTTGCACTTGGTGCCCCGAAACAAGAGAGATGGATGGTTAGAGTACTTCCGCATATTGATTCCTCTATTTTGATTGGCGTGGGGGCCGCTTTTCGGTTCCTGACTGGGGAATACAGAGATCCACCCATATTTGTGAAGATCTCTGGATTGACAGGGCTGTTCTGGAGACGTTCAGGACGTACCAAATGGTACTGTTACCACATCCCAGCCTTTGGCATCCTAATGTTGAAGGGACTTGTTCGGAGGGTCTTTTGGTCCTAACTACAAAGCTTTTTCGAGAAGGTATACGTATGTTCCTAAGGCAATTAGTATCTCGACGAATACGATTCCAATACTGCCGCGGCTGTCTGTCGAGTAGCCGGACCGTGAAACAGATATTGCAGGGCTCTTATGAGGTCTTATTGATTGGCGAGACTATACTGTGATCATCGTCAATCTCAACGGCGAAAGGGGCCAAGCTTGCGAGTAGAGATTTGTACAGTTCCAAGCCCAGAAGTCGGCGAATATGTTCGAAGAACTAATCAAGGCAAACTATGTCACTTACCGGAATGGAGTTCCATGATCAGGCGAACGTTCGGCCATGAGGTTTTGTATCTAGTCGCTCGCAAACGTGACCTTATCTGTGGTGTTTTACCTTTGACCAAGGTTAACAGCAGGCTATTTGGAAATCGGATGATATCTCAGGCTTTCAGTAACTACGGTGGTCCATTGGTCGATGACGCGGATGCCCTATGTGAGCTGTTGAACTTCGCGTTTGAGCTAGCCTGTGAACATGAATGTCCCCAAGTGGAATTTCGGAATCTCGAACTTTTACCCTATGACCTGGTTTTAAAGCAGGACAAGGTCTGTATGTACCTGCCACTTGTATCTGACCCGGATGAGATGTGGCGGTGTCTCAAGCCTGAGATACGGAATCGGGTTCGCAAAGCAGAGAAATCCGGCCTTGTCGCAACCAGTGGGGGGCAGGAGCTACTGGGAGAATTCTATCGAGTATGGACCATTCGCATGCGTCAGTTGGGAACGCCATGTTATTCGAAGAATCTTTTCAGGAATATTCTTGAGACGTTTCCAAAGTATAGCCGGGTCTTTCTTGTGAAACTGGGGAGTATAGCTGTCGGAGCAGCATTTGATTACAGCTTCAACGGCCTTGGACAGTGCCGTTGGGCAGCCACGAGGATCGAGTTTAATGAACTTGCGCCTAACACATTGCTATACTGGTCTGCCGTGAGACACCATTGTCTAGTCGGGGATCAAACATTCGACTTTGGACGAAGCACGGCTGGTAGTAGCCAATTTGAATTTAAAAGGAGATGGGGGGCACTGCCGATTCAACTATATTATCAGTATTGGACAGCGCCCGGTCACGAATTCTCCCAAGTCAGGCCAGAGTATCCAAAGTACGCAATTGGAGTTGAAAGGTGGAAGAAACTGCCATTATGGATCACTCGCCTTGCTGGCCCACGTATCAGTTGTAGTCTGCCCTGAGAGCTAATCGTTGGCTAACTTGCTGTCTGTTGATGTCGAGGATTGGTTCCATTGCTGGGATAGGCGGTGTATGGATGACTGAGACCTGATAGTAAAGGGGAGGTAAGTAATGAAGTGCCAATGGCTCCGATTGGGATTTGAAGAGTTGAAGTTTGTAAGGTCCCCTGATGATCTTAAGATCCTGCTTAGTAATGCCAAATACGGGCTATCACGGGCGATGGGGACAATTGCTAGACACACTCGGGTCCCTCATAGTGTGCAAATTGAACCGACTAACTGTTGTAATCTAGCTTGCATTTGTTGTCCGAGATCAAAAAGCTCTAGAGCACGAGGGTATATGGACTTTAGTTTGTTCCGAAGAATCATAGATGATGCCTCGCAGATTGGAGTAAAGATGGCTCGTTTATATCTTCACGGTGAGTCCATGCTTCACCCTCAGATAGTTGAGATGTTTAGCTACGTTAAGCGAAAAGGCATGGTCATACACTTGGTAACAAATGGGACACTATTCACGAGAGAACAAATCAGGGCCATTCTTAGCTCCAATGTTAACCGTGCTGACCGTATCATCTTCTCTATTCTAGGATATTCGAAAGAGGTTCATGAAAGAATCATGAGAGGAGTGGATCACTACCAAGTGTTGAAAAACCTTTCCTTGTTCCTGGAGCTACGAAAAGAAATGGGGTCGAACGGACCTGTCATTGAGGTTATTTTCTATGCAATGCCCGAAAATGAAAGTGAGAGATGGGAGTTCTACGAGTATTGGCACGGTGTGGTTGACCATGTTCAAGTAGTCGGCTGGACGTCCAAGCAGTTCGCAGAATTCAACAGCGCGCATCATGATTCTGTGCCAGTTCGAAGCAAGACATGCACTTACCTCTGGGATCGAATGACAATCTTCTGGAATGGTGATGTTACTACTTGTATGGCTGATGTAGATGGTATCCATCGATTTGCGAATTTGAGTGAACAATCGATTAGTGAGGTTTGGAATTGCCAGACCATACTGTCGATAAAGCAACTCCATAAAAAAAGACACTTTCAAGATCTCCCTTTCTGCAGTCGATGTGATTGGTAGAAATTACTGGAAATGCGTCTCGTTGTCTGCAAATCCCCGAAGGGTGCAAAAAAAGTGAGAACAATGTTCGAACTTGAATCACCGAACGAGCTTGTAAGGTTCTTTGCCAGCGTAATTCAGTATGTAGTTGATGAGGCTATCACATCTGGCATCACAGATATTCTTATGATAATAGGCAAAGGGAAACGCACAATCGTAGAACATTTCGACAGAAATTTCCAGCTTGAGGCACAACTCGTTGGATAAGATGAGGAGCTTGAACTCAAGACCATTCGCAAAATAAGCGTACTCGCGAACCTCCACTTTGTACAGCAAAGGAACTACTGGGCTGAAGCTCGATACGCTTATTCTGGAACAAGCAAGGTCGGCAGCAGCCAGCATGAACTCAAGAGGAGACGGCCGGCGTAGCCGATTCAACTACATTATCAATATTGGATGAGTTTTGCACAGGAATTTTCTTCCATTAAGCCAGAGAATCCAAAATACAAGAACAAGATTCAAATTTGGAAGGAACTACTACTATGGATGACTCGCCTTGTTGGCCCACACATTAGTCGTATTTGCCTCAAATAGATGATTATGCTCAACAAACCTCCTGAGTGAGTATGCCGAGCATTAGTTCATATTTTAAACGATAAGTCATATACCAAGATTGCAATTATCTAAAAAACTTTTCATAGGTACTTAAGCAATCAATCCTTACCCTGTGGGGTACGTGACAACGCAGACATTATATCCCTATCTAATCTAACCAATTGAGAGCCAATGGAAAGGTGAAAACTTATGGAGCACACGGAACATCTGTCAGGCCCTTTTAGGCTGCACTCTCATCAAGCGCTTCGTCATACCAAACAGAAGATTCTGGGCGTGTGGTTTGATTTAGTAAGCTATAAGAGTGTCTCGCAGACGATCGAGCATTGGCGACAAACCTGCAAAAAGGAATATATAGTTCTCGCGCCTCCATACTCTGTGTTGTTGTCTGGCTGTGATACTGAAATGAATGACGCCATGGACCGAGCCGGTCTTGTCTTACCGGATGGCATAGGAATCATTTTAGCAGCAAATATTCTAAACTACGAAAACAATGGCCGCATTTCTGGTCCAACTTTAACGCTAAAAATCTGTGACTGGGGACGTCAGTATGGATATCGCCACTATTTCTACGGAGGAGCTAGAGGTGTGGCCGATAGATTAGCGGACAAGCTTTCGAAAATGTATCCGGGCTTACGAGTTGCTGGAACGTATAGCCCCCCTTTCATACCACTTTCCAAGCAACAAGACCGGATCATTGTCGAAAAGATCAATGCAACTTACCCTGATATTGTCTGGGTTGGTCTGGGAACGCGAAAGCAGGAAATTTGGATGTCCAAGCATTTAGGGAAGATTAAGGCCACGGCAATGATAGGTGTGGGACAAGCCTTTGACATCCATTCCGGCATGATCAAATGGGCTCCCTTCCGGATCAGAAGAGTTGGGCTGGAATGGGCGTATCGTCTGGCTAAAGAACCCAAACGTTTGTGGCGGAGGAACCTTGAAACTCCCATATTTGCGTATAAAGTAATTTGTCAACGCTTACGTACGCCGAGTCACTCTCTGTCATTCCGCAGTAGAATTCAGACAGGAGAAAACATTCATGCACATCATTACACCGCAAAAGAGCCCACATCCGGGCACAATATCTTCTCAATCGATGTTGAGGATTGGTTCCATATCTTGAATAGCCCAGCCGTGCCAAGAATCGAACACTGGGGATCGTTGGAACCCCGGGTGGAACACAATATCGATCGAATTCTGGAACTGCTACACAACCACGGTGTTCACGCGACGTTTTTCTGGCTGGGATGGTTAGCTGAAAAGCACAAGTCGTTACTAAGAAGATGTTGCGAAGTCGGACATGAAATTGCAAGCCATAGTTATAGTCACTTGTTACCTAACGAAGTGGGACCCGAGCTTTTTAAGGATGACATCGATCGGGCAAAGAAGACTTTGGAAGATATTATTGGTAAACAAGTCACCGGATTTCGAGTTGCAGGATTTGGAATCAAGAAGAGTACAAGATGGGCCTTCGACGTGATAAAAGAAGTTGGATATGAATATGACACAAGTGTCTTTCCTGCCACACGAGAGTACAGTGATTTGTTTACAACAGCGTCAGGACCTCATATGATTTACACTGAATCCGGGCCACTTGTTGAAATTCCCGTCTCAGCAGTTGAAGTCCTTGGCTTGAGATTGTTTTTTTTCGGTGGAGGGTATCTCAGGCTTACTCCTAAATGGCTTGTTCGATGGGGCATAAAGAAACTTCAAAAGGCAGGACATCCATTAATTGTTTATACACATCCCCGTGAGATTGACCCCGATGTGCCGCGTTTGCCGCTAAGTCTAAAGCGGCGGTTCAAATGTTATGTGAATCTAAAAAGCATGATGCCGAAGCTACGGTGGTTGTGTGACAACTATAACTTCGTGACAATGCGTGAGTTGGTTGCTGAATTCACAGATATGAATTCTACAACTGGCTAGGACGAAAGCATTGTAACTTAATCGGAGAAATCTTAAATGAGCAAGAAAGCACTTATCACTGGAATCACCGGTCAGGACGGCAGTTACTTGGCCGAGCTATTACTTGACAAAGGCTATGAAGTACACGGTCTAATACGCAGGTCAAGCTCGTTTAACACTCAAAGAATTGATCACCTTTATACGGATCCACACGAGCCGGACACGCAACTATTTCTTCACTATGGCGACCTAATGGACGGTGCCGGTCTGCGACAGGTCCTGACACATGCCCAGCCGGACGAGGTCTATAACCTGGGCGCTCAGTCACACGTTCGCGTCAGTTTTGACCAGCCGGTCTATACCGCACAGATCGATGCCATCGGGACGATACGCTTGCTGGAGGCAATCCGTGACATGGAAATCAGCCCAAGATTTTACCAAGCCTCTTCCAGTGAGATGTACGGCAAGGTCGTAGAAACGCCGCAGAGGGAAACCACGCCCTTCCATCCGCGCAGCCCCTACGCCTGCGCCAAGATTTACAGCTTCTGGCAGACGGTAAATTACCGCGAGAGCTATGGAATGTTCTGCTGCAATGGCATACTGTTCAACCATGAATCACCACGGCGTGGCGAGACGTTTGTGACCCGCAAGATCACCCGGGCGGCTACGCAGATAAAGGAAGGACTGCAGGACAAACTACACCTCGGCAATCTGGATGCCAAGCGTGACTGGGGCTTTGCCGGCGATTATGTTGAAGCAATGTGGTTGATGCTCCAGCAGGAGAAACCCGATGATTACATTATCGCCACCGGTGAGAATTATTCAGTCCGTGAATTCCTGGAACTAGCTTTCGACTTGGTGGGCTTAAATTGGGAACAATACGTTGAAATTGATCCTCGCTACCTGCGTCCCGCTGAAGTTGATATTCTTTTGGGTGACGCATCCAAAGCGAGGCGTGTTTTGGGTTGGAAGCCTGAAGTGAGTTTCGAAGAACTGGTGGCAATGATGATTGATTCTGACTGGGAATTAGCCAGGCAGCAGAAAATCCTAATCGACCACGGGATAAAAGTAACTACAAAACGGAGGAATACAAATTGATAGATTTCTCCAATGAACACATTGTAATTACCGGTGGAGCAGGATTCTTGGGTCAGCATTTGCAAAAAGAGCTAATCAAATGCGGTGCATCACAGGAACAGCTATTGATACCCCTTATTGAAGATTATAACCTAACTAAAGAAGGTGATGTCATACGGATGTACGATGACATGAATCCGACCATAGTGATTCACCTTGCTGCGGAAGTAGGAGGGATTGGGGCGAATCGAGAGAATCCCGGACGGTTCTTCTACGCAAACATGGCCATGGGCTTACACCTTATTGAACATGCGCGTCTCCGGGGCATAAAGAAGTTCATCCAAGTCGGCACGGTATGCGCATACCCAAAGTTTACTCCTGTACCATTCAAGGAAGAAAACCTTTGGAACGGCTATCCCGAAGAAACCAACGCCCCATACGGCGTTGCCAAAAAGGCTCTACTTGTTATGCTCCAAGCCTATCGGGAGCAGTATGGCCTGAATGGTATTTACCTTCTGCCAGTAAACCTGTACGGTCCAAGCGACAACTTTGATCTCAATTCCAGCCACGTGATCCCAGCTCTTATCCGCAAGTTCTGTCATGCGGTCGATATGGACGCTGAGCAAGTCGTCGTCTGGGGTACTGGAAAGGCCAGCAGGGAGTTTTTATACGTCGAAGATGCCGCACGTGGCATTGCGATGGGAACACAGAACTACAACGGCCCCGAGCCAGTTAATCTGGGTGCCGGTTTTGAGATCAAGATTAAGGATCTCGTTGAAACGATAAAGGAACTAACCGGCTTCGGGGGAAAACTTACCTGGGATACGAGCAAGCCCGACGGTCAGCCTCGCCGCTGTCTTGATACGAGCCGTGCAAAGGATCTTTTCGGATTCGAGGCCCAGATACCATTTGAGAAAGGCCTGAGGCTAACTATCGCCTGGTGGCGTGAATATGGAATCCGTGAATCCAAATCAGCTCGCGCGGGTGACTTTTACCTTTAGAACAAGAAAAGATTAACCATTACTTGTATTGAAATATTAATCTAAAAGCTGGTAGCAAATCGCATGGGACTAAAAAGAAAGAACCGGGATCGTTAGGTGGTTCGGTGCTTCCACGAAGTTCCACCGAAAACCACCTTATCCTTAACGAATCCGGGACGGGAGAGCCACGGATGGCTCTCCTCTTTTTTGTATCGGCATCAAGGGCCTGTACCTTTATGCTCAAGCACTGATATAATTAATATAATGCCCTTTATGAAACATATTTGTGAGGAGGTAAAAATGGCATGGACAATCGACCTTAAAACTTATTTGGCAATATCACTTCTCTTATTAGGGACCGTACTCGCAGCTCAGGGAGAAAACACCTACACTGACTTTGATGCTACAGGTGCAGATGATGATTTGCTGCTGCCAGAGTCGTATGACCTTAGGCACAGTGGCTTTGTCACTTCGGTAAAAGACCAATCTGGAGGTACCTGTTGGTGTCACGCAACTATGGCCGCTATCGAAAGTAACCTATTGATTAACGGTAACTGGACAGCCGCCGGCGAGAACAGCCAGCCCAATCTCGCAGAGTACCACCTCGACTGGTGGAACGGCTTCAATCAGCACAATAACGATGACACTGATCCGCCCACCGGAGGGGGGCTTACAGTACATAGCGGTGGTGACTTTCTTGTCGCTACAGCTTATATCACCCGCGGAGAAGGACCGGTCAGTTGTGTCGCCGCAAACGACTTTACTGAGCGTGACGACAATTGGTATCAATCTGCCCCGCCCAGAGAAGATCCAAGCTACGATATATATTACGTTCGCGATATTGAGTGGTATACTGCCGATGCCGATCTGAGCAACATCAAGAACATCAAGAACGCAATTGTGAGCTACGGCGCGACAGCCACTTGGATGTGCGCAAATATCGATTTTTGGACTGAAGACAACGGTGGTACGTTTTACCAGCCTCCCTTTGATACGGGAACTCCCGATCATGCAGTCACTATTGTAGGTTGGGACGACAACAAAGTGACCAAAGCTCCCCAAAGCGGTGCATGGCTCATCAAGAACAGTTCGGGTAGTAACTGGAACGGCGATGGTCACTTTTGGATCTCTTACTATGACAAATACTGCGGTCAGGCTCCGACGGGTGTTGTTTCCTTCCAGGGTGCAGAGCTTAATCCCTACGACAAGATCTACTACCACGATTATCACGGCTGGTGTGCCACAATGGCAGACTGCAACGAGGCATTCAATGCTTTCTCTGCTAGAGCTACGGAGAAAATAGTGGCCGTCAGCTTTTACACGTCTACGGATAATGTTGACTACACAGTAAAGATTTACGACTCTTTCGAAGCTGGTGAATTGCTGGAAGAACTGTCCACTAAGTCCGGCACCCTCAACCATACAGGATTCCACACGGTAGACCTGGACAAGTCCGTTGTGGTAACAAAAGGCGATGAATTCTTTGTGTACCTGAAACTCTCGTCGGGAGGTCATGCTTATGACTGCACAACAGAGATTTCCATACTTCTGGGTGAACCATCAATAATAGCAGGTTTGCGAACTCTGCCAATACAAGAATCATCTCCCATAGGTCCTAAATCCATTTCGACTTTTGACTATCGGAGATTGGGCAAGACCAATCTAGAAAGCGACTCCGGGATTCTTGTGAACTCGGCATCTCATATGGGCCAGAGCTACTACTTCAGCGACTCAACCTGGCAAGACCTCTATGAATTTGACAACACGGCTAATTTCTGCATAAAGGCTTTGGCCGTGGATATTATGACAGATTTAAATCAAGATGGCATCACAGACTTGGCTGACTTTGACATGTTCGAGTCGGTCTGGCTGAAGAAAGCTGGAGACGACCAGTGGAATACAGACCATGACATTAATCTTGATGGTATCATTGTCATAGAGGACCTTGCTGTTCTTGCTGAATACTGGTTGAAGGAAGTTCGGCTAATCGGCCTCGTGGCGTATTGGAAGTTGGACGATAGAAAAGGTGATATCGCTCACGACAGTGCTGGCAACAACAACGGCACTCTAAATGGCAATCCGGTCTGGCAACCTGCTGGTGGGAGGATAGGCGGAGCTTTGCAGTTCGATGGGATAGATGATTATGTCAGTACCGATTTTGTCTTAAATCCAGCAAGAGGGGCATTCAGCATATTTGCTTGGATTAAAGGAGGCCAGTCAGGACAAGTAATTATATCTCAGACGAATCATACTGGGAGCAGTGAGACCTGGGTTGGTACAGAATCGTCGGATGGAAAACTTATGACCGAGTTAGTGTCTCCTCCGATTGTTCAGTCTGCTCCGCTACCACTGGTATCAGAATCCTTAATCACTGATGGCCAGTGGCACCATATCGGCCTTGTCTGGGACGGCTTGTATAGGCACTTATATGTGGATGGCATAGAAGTCGCTCAGGATATAAGAATTATGACCGCACCGAAATCTTCATATGGCAGTCTGTACATTGGTGCTGGAAACACTCTCGCGCCGGGTAGTTTTTGGTCTGGCCTGATTGATGATATTCGTATTTACGACCAGGTATTGAGTGAGAAGAGAATTGCGGCAATCATAGGGATTGGGTCATAAAGAACTTTGAAATGGATTATGTCAGGATAACTTCCCTGGATTCGTTCTGGAGATAATCATTGTACCACTACACTGTGGGAGTAGCATTCAGGAAATTATAGCGCCGAAGCTGATAGGATTGACCACTATAAAAGAAGTGCTCTGCAGATAACACTTGATTGGTGAGAAGCGCTTAAAACCATTTAGTCTGATGATGTTGGCTATGCACCTCTTGGATACCCCCTGCAATGGCATCCCCAAGCTCAAGATAGGTTCGGTTCGTAAGGATATCATCTGATCAAATTACCCTCGGCTCATCCGAGTTGAAAGCGTTCACAACCACTGGCTACTCGCACCGATTCTACCCAGATATGAGTTTTTGTTCCCTAAGGGATAAGCACAATATCGTCGACCTGAAAGATAGTGTATAGTGGTCAGCTAATTCGTCATTCGTCGCTCGTATCTCGTGAAGCGTAAAGCATATCTCGTGTAGATGATGGGTGGCAGCTTCAAAGCCTGCCTTGGGCGAAGCCGAAGGGCGTAGCGCCCCGCCGGGATTATGGCTTGCATATTTTAAATCAATTTGTTAGAATTATTTCTGTAAGAGTAAAATCAGAGCATTTTCGCTGAAATAGCAAAGTACAGAAAAACTGAGGATAGTAATATGAAATTTGTTATCACCCTATTCCAGGACGAAGATGGCGTGTTTATTGCGGAATGTCCATCTATCCCCGGCTGTGTCAGTCAGGGTAAGACCGAGTCGGAAGCAGAGAGTAATATTCGCCAAGCAATCAAGGAATGTTTGGAGGTGCGAGAGGAGAAGGGCATGCCTCTTACGGTGAGTACCCGCCAGGTCGAGGTTGCCGTCTAATGCCACCCGTGCCGGTCTTGAGGCCCAGAGAGGTTGTGAAAACATTTGAGAAACTTGGGAATCTGACTGATGACTATTGACAAGCAGGAACCAACGATAAATAATCGATTGATTATGGAATATGAGATTTACCATAAGTAACAGTAATGAGTAAAAAAATAAAACAAAATTGGTTTTCGCTTGCAGAGTATGATTTGGCGACAGCAAAGGCCATGCTTAAAACTAAACGTTATCTCTATGTTGCGTTTATGTGTCAACAGGCCATAGAAAAGATACTGAAGGCTTGCTATGTGGGGCGCCTCGTCTCCACACCACCCTACACTCACAATCTTCTTCGATTTATCAAGGAATTGACCTTCAAGGGCGAAATGGGTGATGAGATGATGGGGGCGATTGAAGAATTAAATTCGTACTATATCGAGTCTCGGTACACAGAGGACATCGAAGAGTTGACAAGGCAATTCACAGAGGCAAAGACAACAAGTATCTTGGAATCAACAGAGGAAATATTTAAATGGATCAAGGCCAAGCTATAATCCGTGAAAAGGTATTGAGATTCTATAAATCAGTGGAAAAGCTGTTCCCAATAAAGAAGGTTTTTCTTTACGGCTCATACGCGAAAGATTTGGCAAATGAACACAGCGACATTGATGTGGCAGTTGTTATTGATGAAGCTGATCACTCAAAGCGTATCGAGATTACCGCCAAATTATTCCACTCCGCCTTCGATATTGATGCGTCAATTGAGCCCAAGTGCATCTTCTGGGATGAATATAACAACTATGACAAAGCCAGCATTTTATCTGAAATTATTAACACAGGCGTTGAAATTGCATAAGAAGTCCAAATCTATGCCACGGGCCGGACTTACCGTAGATGAATTCCTAAAAGCCCTGAAGAGATGATCTAT
>Ga0209427_10000950_pt1 | contig 32542 bp, 28 predicted proteins | sample DeeMarSWOR136_30_FD_187465 | JGI IMG/M metagenome (GOLD analysis project Ga0209427, IMG submission 187465) | Marine sediment microbial communities from White Oak River estuary, North Carolina - WOR-1-36_30 (SPAdes) (version 2) | ecosystem: Environmental > Aquatic > Marine > Intertidal zone >...
AACGAACATAAAAATCTTGATAAAAATAATAAAATGAAAACAAAGAACTGAATAAACATAAATTCTATGAAGAAATTTTCAGATATTGTTCAATAAATTCAAAAATCCTTCATTCCACTCATTATAGTCCATTACGTAATTAAATCCACAAACCTTCTTAATAACATAGTTTTTTACAATATTTTTTAATTTCTCAGCTCCAATTCTAGTAGAAAACGCAGGTCCGTATGGATTTAATATAAAATTCTTACCTTTTAATATTAAATAATCACAAATAAATAAGTTTGTCTTAAAAATATAAAAAGTAAACCCCGGTGTATGCCCATCAATGTGGAATGCCGAAATTTCAGATAACTTAAAATTGTATTTAAATTTTCTGTCTATAGGATAATTTTTTACAAGATAATGGGAGGAATCCTTTTTATGAATCCATATAAATGCTGTGTAATAACTCCTATAAAGATTTGAAGCACCAAGAAAATGATTGTGTGTAAACAATATTTTATCCATTGGATCTAAATTCTTTGTAAAGCTGGAGGGACAATCAATCCAGATATTCTTACTTTTAATATTAATACAATATGTTGAATGCTCAAGTCCTAAAGAAGGATATGAATATAGGCGAAATACTTCATTACTTACTTTATCTTTAATAATTTTGTATTTATTTGCGCATTCTTCTGCGGTAATGAAATTTTCATTAGAGACACCACAAAAAGGACATGATTTAGGATAGTAATTAATCAAATTATAACCACATGCCAAACATACGTATTGGTTTTGTAAGAATGCCATTTCTATCAGAATAAATGCATTAAATTTAATTACAATTAAACTTCTTTTGGATTATTTCTTATCTAATATATTAAAAATTTTTTTAAAAAAAATCATTAGATATATTATGAATTTTGAAATTTCCCAATCTGACTCAAAATATATGTATGATTTTGTTCAACGTATTATTGAAGAAGTTGGGCCAAGAATGCCATGCAGCCCACAAGAATCCAAAGCGGCTAAGATTATTGAAAGTGAGTTTGAAAAGATTTGTGATGAAGTTTCAACAGAGAATTTTACATGCCATCCTAAAGCTTTTTTAGGGTGGATCAAACTTGATATGGTATTAGTAATAATTTCACTCTTACTATATTTTCTGAATTTAATAATAAATGATCATATTTGGTTGTTCTTAGTTGCTTGTTGTTCTTTTCTGTTAGTTTTTTTACCATTTATAATTATGTGGGAAGAGTTTTTTAATTATAGGGAGTTTATTGATCCATTATTTAGAAAGAGGGAATCTCAAAATGTAATAGGGAAATTTAAACCAAATCATGATGTGCATAAAATAATCATCTTTTCAAGTCATATGGATTCAGCAATTGAATTTAAGTTATTAAAGTTGTTAGGTTGGAAATTTATTCTTCTTGCATTTGGGGGAATATTTGTAATGTTAATGTGGTTAATTCTTTCTTTCTTTAACCTTCTATTTATTACGATTGGATTTTTAACTTTAAAAACTATATTTTTATATGTAGTACTTTGGACTCTTATAATTGGGAGTCCTTGCTTAATTGGGCTCTTCTTTTTTGTACCAATTGGAGATAAAGGTAATATTGTACCAGGTGCTGTCGATAATCTTTCTAGTTGTGCTGTTTTACAAGGTATTGGCAGATATTTGAAGGTTCATAGAGATATTCTTCCTAAAAACGCAGAAATTAGGCTAATTTCATTTGGATGCGAAGAGGCAGGATTAAGAGGAGCATATAGATATGCTGAAACACATTTTGAAGAATTAAAAGAAAAAAGTGCGATTATTTTTAATATGGATGGTCTTGAAACTTCTGATGGGTTTCATGCAATAGAGTATGAACCCACTACTCGAACACACCACTCTGAAGAAGTTATCAAAAAAATAATAAAAGCAGGAGAAGTGGTTGGTGTTGAAATTAAACGATTTGGGGCAGGAAAATTAGAAAAAACACTTGGAAGATTAAGTGGGGGATCTGATGCTGCAGCATTTTCTAAAGCAGGGTTAAAAGCAGGATTTTTAAATTCTGCAGATTGGAAAAACCGTTCAAATTACTATCATCAATCTACAGATACTCTGGATAAAATTAAAGCAGGTACTTTAGAGAAAGCATTAGAAATTTGTATTGCTTTTTTGTTGAATGAAAAAAATAGCAAAAACTAACTTTATCTATTTTCTACTTAGTGGTACTCCAGAAAGTGCCCCTGTAAACTTTCCTTGATCATATGCAAGCGCTCCATTTACAAATACATATTCAATACCTTCAGAATACAACCTTGGATTCTCATAAGTAGCTTTATCAATTATTTTTCTGTGATCAAATATAGTAACATCTGCCCAAAAACCTTCTCTAAGTAAACCACGATCCTTTAAACCAAGCTTCTGAGCTGGAAATGAAGTCATCCTTCTTATAGCATCATGTAATGTTAGTAATTTCTCCTCGCGAACATACTTTCCTAATGCACGAGTAAAACATCCATAACAATATGGATTAGGAAAAATTTTATCATTTTCTTCGGGGATAATTTGTCCATCAGAAGCAAACATTGAAAGAGGATGAGCAATTGTTATGATATTATCTTCTTCTGACATAGAAAGATATGTTGCATTTGCAGAACCTTTAACATCTATTAATATTTGAATAAGTGCTTCTCTTGGATCAATATTCTTTTCCAAAGAAATTTGATAAATTGTCTTTCCACCATAATCTGGTCTATTTGGAGCATCTATATATACTTTTATCCAGTCCTCTTGCTTTTTGATCTTTAAAAAGCTCTCAACAATATTATCAATTTCTTCATAAATTTTATTCTTTAAGTCATTATCAGTTTTAGTTTGTTTTAAAATGTCTAAAGCTCTAGGAATATCTAATTTTTCTTTTGTATAATAAACCCAAGGTGGTATTAAGGCGAATAGAAAAGTATAATTAGAAGCCTGGGGAAATACATCAAAAGTAATGTCTAAATTGTCTTCTCTTGCTTTTTCTATTAGCCTACAAGCTTTTTTAATATCTCCGAAATAAAACCCAAACGGTTTAAAGTGAGAAATTTCAACAGGTATACCTGTTTTAGCTATTTTAATTGCTTCTTTGGTTGCTCTTATAAGTCCTATTCCAAAACCTCGAAAATGACTAGTATAAATTCCATTATATTCCTTTACAACTTTACAGAGTTCGATTATTTCTTCAGTTTCAGAAAATGAACCTGGAGGATAATCTAGTCCAGTAGACATACCAAATGCACCATATTCCATCTCTTCAGCAAGAATATCTTTCATTTCTTGTAACTCATTTGAATTAGGTACCCTATTATCTAAACCTAAAACATTAAGCCTTAGCATTGAATGTCCTATTAAGGGAATTATATTAATTGGAATTCTCTTTTGCTTTAGATCATTCAAATATTCATTTAATCTCTGGTATTTTGATTCTACCTCAGAAATCGCGAGAATGGGTGCAAGAATTAATTTAAATGTGTCATAATCTTCTTCCTTCAACTTATTTGGATTTATTGGAGGTGTTGCTGAAAAACCACAATTTCCTACTACGTGAGTGGTTACTCCTTGTGTTAATGCATTTTCACCCTCCCCTAATAATATTGTATGATCTGAATGTGTATGTATATCAATAAATCCAGGGGAAACTATAAGATCTGTAGCATCAATAGTTCTATTGGCATCACAATCTTTGATACACCTAGAGATTTCCTTAATTTTCTCCTGTTCAATTAATAGATCAGCCTTAAACCATGGATTTCCTGTACCATCTATAATGTTTCCATTTTTAATTAAAATTGACTTCATATCAGATTTGTTCTCCTTCATATGGAATCATAATCATATCTATTATATATATAAAAAACAATTTGTATCTATATAAAATATCTTAAATTTCTTAAAAGTTAATAATTTTAGGTTGCAGAATTACTTAAAAACTTTTAAAATTAGAGTTAAAATTAATTAACAAGATAAAATGACTTTTATGATTTCTAAACCTGGTAAAATAGGAAATCTTATCCTTAAAAATAGATTAATAAGATCTGCTACTTATAGGAGGATGGCAACTGATGATGGTGATATTACAAACAATCTATTAGAAATGTATAAATCATTAGCTGAAGGAGGTATTGGTTTAATAATTACTGGTTATGCCTATGTACAAAAAAATGGTCAAGCCTTTCCTGGTCAAATAGCAGCAAATAGAGATAACATGATACCAAGTCTGGAAAAGATTGCAAAAACTATACATGAACATGGTGATGGATGTAAAACATTTTTTCAATTGGGTCATTGTGGTCGGCAATCTTATTTTGTAGATGAGATTATAGGCCCTTCCGCAGTTCTCGAGCCAATAACCAATCGGATTCCGAGAGAAATGACGATTGAAGAAATCGAAGAGGTTGTGGAAGCATTTGCGCAAGCTTCAAGGAGAGCAATGGAAGCAGGCTTTGATGGTATGCAACTCCATTCTGCTCACGGATATCTATTAAGTGAATTTCTATCTCCCCATACAAACAGAAGAGCAGATAGATATGGGGGAAATATAAATAATCGAGTCAGAATTTTTGAAGAAATTTATAAAGAAACAGTAAAACTGGTAGGGAATGATTTTCCCTTGTCAATTAAGATGAATGCTGATGATTTTTTGGAAGGGGGTTTAAAGTTAGATGAATCCAAGAAAATTGCTGAAAATCTTTCGAAAATAGGGTATGCTTCATTAGAAATTAGTGGTGGGATGTGGGAAGTTCTAATGCGAAGTAAGAAAGAACTTGGTTGGCAGCCAGTTATGATACCAGAAAGCCGTGTAAATATTAATTCTAAGGAAAAGGAAGCATATCATAAACTTTACGCTAAAGAAATCAAAAAGCTAGTTGATATTCCGATAATTTTGGTAGGAGGCATTAAATCTCTCGATATTATTGAAGAATTATTACAAGAAGAGTATGCTGATTTTGTTGCTCTCAGTCGACCATTAATTCGTGAACCAAACCTACCAAATAAATGGCTTACTGGATCAGGTGAAAACACCTGTCAATGTATTTCATGCAATGGGTGTATAGGTGCTGCAATGTCAGGAGAAATTCATTGCACTCAAATTAAACACATAATATAATATAAAAAAAAGGGAAAAAATTTTTTAATTAAAGGTGTGGAGTTCTAAGGGATCTTTTCGTACAACTAGCTTCACTAATATCATAGTTAAGGTCATTGGAATCACGCCAATACCGAATATTAGAAATATTGTGGAGTTAAGATAGTTCGGAAAAGTTACGTATAAGAAGAGCTGACCTACAGCATCAATTAAATAATGAGCTATTATGCATGGGATTAAACTTTTCGTTTTCATATACATGTACGCAAATGAAATTCCTAAACAACTAGCATATATAACCTGCATTGAAGTATTATAAAGATCGAATCCACTTATTAGATTTACAAAATGGAATAATCCAAAGAGAACTCCGTTTAAAATAATGACTGTTCTTTGAGAATATCTTTTTAATTGTAAATTTAGAATGACTCCTCTAAAAGCAACTTCTTCCCATATTCCTGGTCTTAGCATAAAGATAAAGAGAAACCAACCAAATCCAAACATTGTAAGAGGTTGTCCAAATAATATACGAAGATCGAAAGTATAGGTTCCAAGAATTATAGCGAGTGTTACAGTAGATACTCCAAAAATTAAAAGAGTTCCTATACCAAGTACGATATTTCGCCATATAGGTTTATATGAACTTAGTCCAATTGTCAGGGCATAATGATTGAATGATTCTTTCTTCGGTAGTTTTAACCCTAAAGGTACAACTACAAGCCATAATAGTGCTAATAGTCCAAATGCAATCGTAAAATCGATGAATAATAATTCTAATAAATTTAGATTTTGTAGGAGTGGCGACAAAATTAACTCAATCGGGGCTACTAAAAATAAAAATACCAAAAATAATAGCATCAAGAAACCTGTTCCTATATTAACACGTTCTCGTAATAATCCACCTGTTACATAATCCCCCATTTTTTCGACTTTTGGAAACATCCTTGTGAATACGAATATTAAACTCAGTAGTCCTATTATTCCAATAATTAATAAAACAATTAACGCCGTAAAAATTCCTGAAAGGTAAAATAAAATATTACCAGCTAGAAAGATCGTAGCATAAACTCCAAATAAGGAGACGAGCATAATAATCCATTTTCCAGCCTTATTCTCTTTGTGTAATTCTTCTAAGATATATTTATACTTCATCTTTCCAAAGAGTCGTATTTTCATCTCAAACATTAATAATAATAATGTCCAAGCGATTGGCAAAGTTACTATGAACAATAATAACACCAGTATGGATCCTGTAATTATAGTAAGCGTAATTGAAGTAATTGTAAGTGATATTCCTTGAATTATTGACATTAAGATTAATTTAGCTTTTGCTTGGTCACGAGGGAGAATTGGTAATGATGCTACTGTAGATGAACCTGATTCTTCAATGTTTAAAAATCCTACAATTAACATTGGTGGAAGAAATAGATATACTCCAGCTATTATAGACCATAACAATAATATACCCTCGGTAGTGTAGACAGCTAAAGAAAGTGGATATTGTAATGTTAGAAGCATTATAAGAGGGTAAATTATAGGGAAAAAAAAGAACATCAATGATTGGATATCACGCGTAGATGATACTAAATCTTTTCGAATATATGCTTTTATTGGTGAAATAGGCTGGATTTGCACTTCAACTTCCTCAAACTTCCTTACTACCTTTCCTATTTTAATCTCAGTAGAGACTGTACTACGTAAAGCTCGTTCGGCAGTTCTAAATAACCCGTATGTTATTAATGCGTATACTGAGAAACCAACTAATGTGCTAAATATCATTTCTATCGGAACTTGATTTGGTATAGAACTTATTGTTAAGAAATATCCAGGAGCAAATGGGTAAGGAATTAAGCTGAAAACAATATTTAGAATTACTTGAGGTTCATTTCTTATAAATCTATTTACTAATTGTACAATAGAATTCATTCCTAAGCTTAAGATCATACCAGACCCAAATGCAATGACAAAGTAGCTCATCATTGTTACTATTCTTACCAAGTTCACTTTCTTTGATTTTTCTTTCGATTCTGAGAATATAAAGCTCATTTTTTCTCCTATAAGAACGAGTAGACTAAAGCTAAACATAACATTTAAAAAAGATAGTAAAAGTGAAGAAAAGAAAACTAAGATATTTTGAGTCCCTATCACCATAATAATTGGAAATGAAATAACTAAAATTATAAGTGGAATATCAAGATTACGAAATAAAGTTAAAAATCCAATTCTTTTCAAATCTTTCTTAGAGAATGGAAGAGTTTGTAACCATTTAAAAGAATTTCCTGACATGAAAGAGCTAGTTGAAATCATACCAAATAATAACGTGTAAAGGAAAGTTATACCAAAATATATTCCAAAAATGAAACTCGATATAAATGATACTGTATTTATTGTTAATGGCTCTTCAGGATTAAGTATAACATCAAAATACATCGCCAATGGAACTATTGGTAAAAAAACGAACAGAAATGAGAAAACTAACTTAAGAGCTAAGAATTGATGTTTAATATAGTTCTTATTTTTCTTAAATTTTTCAATTAGTCTTGCTTGATGAGCTCCTGCACTTGCGATTTGACTATCCATTAATATTTCATAAGTGGGATATTTTGCCAGACCATAGAACCTAAATATTCCTTCTTTTCTTTCTCCCATATTAATTCAATCTCATCTAATTTTTTTTTTAAATGATGAACGCAATCTCGAAACAATTTCATCAACTGATTTATCTTGTTCTGTGAGCCGTAAGAAGACATCCTCCAATTTAGCTCCAACTTTATTTGCCTGCTGACGGAGTTCTTCAATTGTTCCTATCCCAACTAATTTACCTTTATTAATAATTCCTATTCGATCACATAAATCCTGTGCTATTTCCATGATATGTGTTGAAAATAAAACAGATCCTCCATTTTGAGTATGAAGTTCTAAAACCTCCTTTACAACTTTCACAGATTTAGCATCAAGTCCAGCAATTGGTTCGTCAAGAATAAGCAAATCCGGCTCATGAATTATTGCAGCAATTATTTGTAATTTTTGTTTATTTCCGTGTGATAATGTTGCGATTAATTGATCATAATATTCAAGAGCCTCAAGACTTTCTAAATAATTTCTTGCACGTTCAGTCGCTTCTTGTTCATCTAATCCTCTTATTGAGGCAATAAAATTAAATAAATCCTTCGGTGTTAACGACTTAAATATTAGTGGTTCTTCTGAGACATATCCAATACGATGTTTAATTTCTACTTCATTTCTTTCTGGATTTAATCCAAAAATACTCATTTCGCCCTCATTTGGCTCAAGTAATCCTAGGAGCAGTTTAATTGTGGTGGTTTTCCCAGCTCCGTTTGGACCCAAAAGTCCAAAAACTTCCCCTTGATGCACAGAGAAAGAAATTCCATTAACAGCCTTTACATCCCCAAAATACTTTTTTAAATCTTTAACTTCAATAACTACATTATCTGACATCTTAAATCATTTAAACTGAATTATCCTTGTTAATAATATTTATTCAAAAAAATCCATAAATTCAAATTTTAATAATTTTTATATAAATTTTAAGGTATTTATATATCCATATATATCGTTATATTTAAATATTCTTATCAATTCTAGAAATTTCAAAATATAATGAAACAATCATAAATTCGCTTGATCTATAAATAGTAAAAAAATATATAAAGATATATATAATATCTATTCTTTTTGTTCTTAAAAATAATCTTTATTTTTCTTTTTGATTGACAATTACTATGATTGAGATAATGACTATTATTGTTCCAATCAGATTGAATATTGTAAATATTTCTCCTAAAATAAAGCTAGCAAAAATTGCAGAAATAATCGGTGTAGGCGCAAAGATTATAGTTGCCTTAGATATCTCTAAATAGGACAGAGTTTTGTACCAACATACCAATCCAGAACCATAAACTCCTCCCATTATAAAAAAAAATGTAAGATTTTCAATATCTCTAAATATTGTTAAGTCTACAGGAAATATAATGAAATAAGTAGATATTAATAATATTCCAGAAAGAAAATTTCTAATAAAGACCATTTGAATCGGAGTCGCTTCTTTTCTATCAAAAACAGGCTTTGTTAATGTATGCCCTACCATCCATAAAAAACTAATTAAAAGTAAAATTAAGACTCCAAATAAAATAGTAATTGAAAATTGAACTAAAGTAAAAAATTGGGTTATTCCTATTGTTAAACCTAAAAACAAAAAACATGAAAATATTAATTGCAATTTTGTGATTTTTTCTTTTAAAATTAAATATCCTAAAATTATACCAAAGAAAACTGTTGTTTTTTGGGTTAAAGAACCATTTATAGCACCTGCCATTTCATATCCAACAAAAAAAAATACTTGATTAATACTAAAAATTAATCCGATAAGAACAAACAATAATAAATTCTTTTTCCATCCACTTAATAATTTAAATCTACTCTTATTATCACTTTGATTATAATTCTTTTTTTTCATTGCTTCCAAAAGCAATATAGGCAGAAAAATCATAGCTTCAACTAAACATGTCATCGCCGCTGAAAGATAGGCGTCTAATATATGAGGTCTTGAGTTTGCAACAACAGGTTGAAATCCAACAAAAATAACACCGAAAGCTCCAAATATAAGCCCTTTCTTAGTATTGTTCAATGTAATATAAGAAAAAATTGAAATATTATAAAATTTTAGGTTTCTAAAGCAAATAATTGATTTCATCCTTATTTTTCTCTTTAAAACTCATTTAAATAATTTATCATAATATTTTGAAAGATAGGTGTAGGAAAATTTCAAGAATTGCCACTAATAAAGTTTAAATTAAAAATTTCGTTTGACCTATCAATCAATGTAAGAAAAAATCAATATAAAATTCATTTTGATAAAAAAAACTCGTAAAGAACAGGTTTAAAATTACTGTTAATATAATAATGTGAAATTGTAAAGGCTTTGTAATCATGAGTTTGGTTAAATATATGATCAGGAGATTTATTGTAATGATTCCTGTACTATTTGGAGTTCTTACATTAACATTTATTCTCTCTCGAATGATGCCTGGTGATCCAGTTGCTGCTCGGTTAGCTGCTGCTGGGCAACATAACCCCTCGGAAGGACTCTATCGTAGAATGATGTGTCAATTAGGCCTCTGTGATCCTATAATTGTTCAGTATTTTAGGTATATGGGAGAATTATTTACAGGTAATTGGGGTTTATCAGTTTCAATTGTAAGGAACCAACCAGTTTGGGATTTAGTAATGACTAGAATGCCTTTTACAATTGATCTTACAATTTTTTCAGTAGTAATTGCCTCCTACATTGGAATTAAGGCAGGTATAGTTTCAGCAACTCACAGAAATGATACTCCAGATACAATTGTAAGAGGTCTTGCATTAGTTGGAGTTGCTCTTCCTGTATTTTTTCTTGGTATGCTACTTCAATATATGTTTGGTTATGTTATCAAAATTTTTGAACCAACAGGATATTTAAGTATAGAACTTCAAGATCCTCCATTTATTACAGGGTTTATACTAATTGACTCTTTACTATCAGGGCAATGGTATTTGATTGGAGATTATTTATGGCATATGTGTTTACCTGTATTTTGTTTATCATTTATAATGCTTGCTTCAATTACAAGACAAACTCGCTCCAGCATGTTAGAAGTCTTGGAATCAGATTTTGTGAGAACAGCAAGAGCAAAAGGTTGTAAGGAAAAACAAGTAATACATTCACATGCTTTAAGAAATGCGTTAATTCCAACAGTAACAGTTATTGGATTAAATATCGCAGGATTATTAAGCGGTGCCGTTCTAACCGAAACTACATTTGGTTTAACAGGTATAGGTAAACTCTTCGTAGATGCTATATTGCTATATGATTATTGGGTATTGAGTGCATTGGTATTTCTAATTACAATAATATTTGTTGTGGCAAATTTATTAACAGATATGATTTATGCTATCTTAGATCCAAGAATAAGATATTCTTAAGTTAATCTATTTTTTATTTTCGGGATGTAGATTAAACCATTTAAAAATCAATAACATTATTAATTTATTAATATAGAATAAAAAAAAAATATGAAATTTCTCTAATTAGAAAAAAAGAATTATTTCTTTTTTTCTTTTTTTTTAAAAAATGTTATTAGGCCTACTAATGCTACTCCTGTAATTCCTACAATTATAATACTAAGAAATATATTTGGGGGTGCTACTAAATCTTCTATAGCTTCACATACCTCAATTGTAGGTGCATTATTTGCTCCGCCACCAGTTGGACCTCCACCTGTACCACCAGTAACTATTCTTTGATCAGAAACAACTTCTTTATTTACAAGGATACCCCCAGCAGCTTCAACATAATCCACAGAATTAATGTCATAAGCAATTCTAACTTCATTAATAATATTTGCTCTAGCTAACACACGAATTCCTACGCATAACGAAGAAATAACAAGTCTCAAATCATATGCATCAGATATTAAATTTAATGTTCTCACATCATTTATTAATGGAAACCAATGCCCTCCACTAGGAATAAATATTGCTTCATATTGAGTAATAGTGCTATTAGTTAATTCTGAAATTAAAAAATCTACTGGAATAGGTCTAGGATTAGTATTAGGACAAGAAGTAACTGATGAGGTTAAACCTGCTGTAGACACAGACCATCCCTCGGACTCAAATTGCCTTTTAGCATGGAAGTAAGTATCACCAACACCATTAGCAGCTATAATTATGACTTTATGATCAGAATTATATGCGCTAACAGAAGTAAGAAAAATTCCACTATTAACTGACAAGAAAGATAATATTACTAGAAAATATTTAAGAAATTTTTTCAATAAATATAACATCTCACTAATTTTATATCCATATATTTTTAAAACTTCATTTTATTCAGTAATTTTATTTTTTTAATAAGTTTAATTTCGATTTTCTTTACATTTTTATTGTCAACTTAATCTAACTTAGGAATAAAATAATATTCATAATAACAACCCAATTTCTGATTCTCAGCAAAAATTTATTTAAATAGAAAACTTTTAGAAAGAATTAACAGAAAAAGGATAGGATGTGAATAATAATTTCAGAAAATTTTGCTATTATCACAAAAAATCTTACAAAGAAATTTGGAAAGCTCATAGCGGTAAATGATTTGAATTTGAAAATTCCTTATGGTAAGACATATGGGCTTCTAGGACCTAATGGTGCTGGGAAGACCACAACAGTAAGAATGTTAAATTCAATTATATCTCCTACTTCAGGTACTGCTCAAGTAGTTGGATTTGATATAATAACTCAAAGTACACAAGTAAAGTTAAATTGTGGTTTTTTACCAGAATCGCCGGGATTATATCAAAAATTAACAGCACGAGAATTTTTAGAATTCATTGGAGAGTTATATTATCTTCCGAAAAGTATAATAAATTCTCGAATAGATGAATTACTCGATATTTTTAATCTTGAAGGACGTGAAAACGATCTTTTAGAAGGGTATTCAAGAGGAATGAAACAAAAGGTGTGTTTATGTGCAGCTTTAATACAAGATCCTAAGATAATCTTTTTAGATGAACCTACTTCTAATTTGGATCCTGCAGCAGCAAGGATGGTAAAAGATCTTATTTCAGATCTTGCAAAAAAAGCAGATAAGACCATATTCATCTGTACTCATCTTCTTGATGCTGCAGAAGAATTATGTGATTTAATAGGAATAATTGATAAAGGAGTTTTAAAGGTTGAAGGAAGTCCAAAAGAAATAATCAACTCTGTTAATGCAAAAGATCTAGAAGATGCTTACTTAAAGATAATGGGTGTTTCTAAAATCGAAGATTTATTAGCTTGGAGGGAAGATATTCCTATAACTGTTGAAAAGGATAAAGATAAGAAAAAAAAGAAGAAGAAATAGTAGTATAAGAATGTCTCTCTGGAAGATAATTGCAAAAAATGAGCTTAAGCTTAGAACAAACCGATTTCGCAATCATAGGAAATTATTTATTTTACTATTATATTCATTTTTTATTATATGGGCGTTTGTCATTGCTCCTTTTTTGTTTGATTTATTCATGCCAACATTAACAGAAGAAAATCCTGATATTTTATATGCAGTTGCGATCATTATAGAATACGGGATGATGGCTTTTTTTTTAACAATAATTATATACCCCATGAACAATGTATATAGAAAAACTGAAATTGGATTTAAAGAAATATTGTTAGCTTCTCCCGCTACACCAGGTGATATTTTAATTGGTGAATTCATTGGTAAAATTCCAATATATTTATTAGCAGTTTTATTAATTGCACCTATAATTGTAGGAATGATAAACCCAATTATAAATTTGAACTTAATTCAATATATCATCATTTATACATGTATAACTGCCTTACTAATTTTTGCTACTTTATTAGGTTCTATTTTAGCTTCATGGTTAGAACATAAAATAGCAAAAAGTGAAAGAGCAAGAGATTGGGGAAAGGTAATATTATTTATTCTAGCTATAATTATGGTTGCAATGATATATTCCCTGCAGTTTTTATTTCAATTTTTAATGGAAAATCCTCAATTAAGAAATTGGGTTATGTTTTATCCATCTCTGTGGTTTACAAACATAATACTCTTTTTTATCGATCCTATTTTAATCAGTGGTTATATTCTAAATATTTGGTGGAGTGTTTCATTAGCTATTATTATTCCCCTGATAATCTTAGTTGTAGCTTTTAAAAAAGCAGAGAATTTCTTCTCAGTTGAAGGAGGAATTGAAAGATTATATGTCAAAATCGAGAAAGAAAATAAATTTTACAAACTCATTCGTAAATTAACTGGTCAAAAATGGGAAGGATTAATAATTACTCAACTAAAGGATTTTTTAAGGAGACGGGAAAATATAATGAAAATTGTTTATGTCTCAGGTATCCTAGGGATGCTAGGAGTTTTATTTACTTTATCATTTGGAGCCCAAATAGGATCTATTGGAAAATCATTAATAGTTGTTCTATTGATCTATATGGGGGGTATGCTTTATGGAATGCTCTTTGGAAGTTACATTTTCGTAGGAACAAAAGATTTGCTATGGGTCTATAAAAGATCCCCACGAAATATTTCATCACTTATCTATTCTTTTCTGCTCTCAATGTTTATATTTAACTTTCTAATGGCGGCAGGGTTGACTATTTTCTTTAGTATATTTATGAATTTTGATTTTTTCTCTATAGGTTTTTTCTTTTGTTTTTATGTTTTAAACTGTGAGATAGTAATTTGTCAAGCAATTGGAATTCAATGTTTTAATCCATCTTTTGAAGAAAAAGGGAGAATTATGACTACTAACATTTTAATGCTTATGGTTCTACAATTTGTCCCTTTCCAATTTATTTTTATTATAACAATTTTATTCTTTCCAAGGCCCTCAACGCATATAGTAGCTAAATTTCTTTATTTAACCCCATTACTACTTATCTCATTATCTATTGCTATCCCATTGTTATATTTTGGTATACGAAATTTGATTAAAAGAGAATAGTGTTATTTAGTGTATGTGCCAAATTGAGGAAATTTCTTTAGCTGTTCTGAACTAAATATAGGTCCATCTTTACAAACTGGAACATCATTTTTTTCACCTAAACAACAAGACCCACATAAACCAACTCCACATTTCATTTTTCTCTCGAGAGAAGCCTGAATTTCAATTTCTTTTGAATCTGCGATTTCAAGTACTTTTTTCATCATAATTTCTGGACCACACGTTATTATTAGATCTACATTGTTTTTTGTTAAAATTTCATCAATTGTTTCAGTTACATAGCATTTTTTTCCTACAGATCCATCATCAGTACTGCACATTGTATTTGGAATAAGATCAATTAACCTATCAGCAAAAATTAATGAAGCTTCGTCCTTAGCTCCAATAGTAATTGTTACATTTTTTTTATTTTTTTTGAGAGGTTCTATTAATGATGTTAAAGCCGCGATTCCCATACCTCCACCAACTATAAGGATATTGTTAGCATCTTCATAATTCCAAGAGTTTCCAAATGGACCCCTTATTCCTATTTTATCACCTACATTTAATTCAAATAATTTTGTTGTTCCATCCCCTATCTTTTGAACAGTTATTTCAATCAAGCTCCCTTTTATATTTGATACTGACATTGGTAAAAAATCGAAATCTGGAAGCCAAAGAAAAACAAACATACCTGGTTTATAGCTTTGTGCAATTCTTTCGTTTCTTATAATAAAACTTTTAATATCGGGAGAATATTCCTTAATAGATTCTATATTGACAAAATCTGTCTTATTACGAGTGATCTCTAAAACTAATTCCTCATTATCTTTTGTTAAAACTTTTTGTTTTAAAATTCCGCTTTCAATGGCCAAATCATAAACTTGTTTTCCTCTTTTATTTCTGATTATTAAAGTTCTCCACCCTTCCTCACTTCCTATATTGCCTACTGAAATATCAGCAAATGAGGCAGTATAATCAGAACATGAAAAACAAGCATTTCGAATAGCGTTGTTATATAATAGATTAAGTGGAATTTCCTTTGTTTCTTCATTTGCATTGAAAATCATTTTAAAGTTACTTTTCTCTGTAGAAACTTTGGAAATCTCATTAGGATTTATATTATATTGCTTAAAACATTCATTTAATGCCTGATTATGATAAGTTCCAAAACAGAAAGTTCCAATAGCTAGGGATACTAAATCAAATGCTTCATAATCAAATCTAGGATGATTTTGCATTTTTCTAAGCGCTTGTATTTGACATGGAGTCCCTACTACTGCAATATCATTGAATTCTTTATTGATTGCATCTCCGACCAAAGAAAGCGTTGGACTTTGGCTAGGTTTATATCCAGTACTTTTAAACAACTCTTTATCATTGGTAGCTATTATAGGAAAAGGTCTAAAATTTTCATCCTTATTAGTAACTATTGAACAATCAATTAATCCGGCGTTCATAGCTGTCTTTAATAAAGCAGTTACAGGACCTGCTTCCATTGGTAGCATCTCCTTTGCTTTATTTGTGAGTTGAACTGATACTATTTCTTTGTAATGCCCTAATATTCGATTATATCTATTTCCAAATATCCATTTGTCTAATAGAGCTATTGGAATTTGATCTATTCCTGTTTTAGGGCATAAATTATAGCATAAACCATAACCATCTCTACATGTATTCACATCTTTGCAAGAACCATCTTCAATAGGGATTTCTTTATCAAAATCAAACTTAATATTAGCACAAAAGGCACCACATGCTCCGCAATACAAACATTTACCAGTTTTAATAATTTCAACTTCTAATTCATGCCAACCTTTTTTAATTTTTTCAATATACATTTTTTTAGTTTCCCTCTTGTAATTGTTTCAGGAAATCTTCCGCCTCTTTTTTTCCTAGCTCAAAAGCTTCCAGATTTTTATCTAACGTTGAACTAGGGACAAATTTTTTTATTGTTTCAATAGCAGATTCTTCAGAAATAATTTTAGAAAGAATTGTAAATGCCCCAAAAATAATTGAATTTCCATATACAATATTTCCAAAATGTTCGACTGCTAATTTCTGGATAGGAATGCTTAAAGCTTTTTTGATCCGTTTAACCACTCTAAATTTATCGATCGTTGAAGGATCCCATATCAAAAATCCTTTATCATCCTCTTGTTTAAGATTTTCAGGTTTAACATCAGCAGCAGCTTCTTCAGACAGTATTATTAAAAAATCATAAGGACTTAAGGCTTTAGGGTAATCAATAAGTTTAACTTCTTTATCTAAATCTACTACAACTTCAGCCCAACATTTACCTCCCCTCGCTGAAGCACTGTATGCTTCTGTTTGTGTAGCAGCTAGATTTTCATACAAGGAACTTGCATTAATAATCATTTTTGATAGCGTGATAACTCCCTGCCCTCCAAAACCAGCTATTCGAATTTCATATCGGACCATTTTTACTTTTCCTCCATTGCTAGTTTTATTATTTTTGCATATTCCTCTGAATATTCTGGCTTATCAGGTTCAAATCTGAATTCTCCTATCACATATTTATTAAACAACTCATTTTCACTCATCAATTTTGATTGATTTATCCGTATACAATTTCTTCTTATCCAATCAATCATTTTACCTGTATCATCCATTTTCTCGCCTTTTATCCCCAGATTTTCTGCTCCTAAACTATCTAAATTTTTTCTACCAAAATAAGTAACACAGGGTGTAATTACTTCTATTACCGAAGTCCCTTTATGTTTCAAAGCTTTTCTAAAATATTTCATGAAAGTTCGGGGATGAGCAACTGTAGTTCTAGCAACATAACTAGCACCAGCAGCTAAGGCTAATTTCATACTATCACTTCTATTTTCAAACATCTTATATGGTGTAGTTGTGCTATGGGCTCCAAACAAAGTTGTGGGAGCGCCTTGACCACCTGTCATCCCATATATACTATTATTAAAAACTAAAATTACACAATCAACATTTCTTCGGCAGATATGAATAAAATGATTTCCACCAATTCCTAAGCAATCTCCATCTCCAGAAAATACAATAGGTTTTAATTTAGGATTAGCCATTTTAATTCCTGTGGCCATTGCAGGTGCACGACCATGAAGTGCTAGAAATTTTTGGGAAGCATGGTGTATTAGTAGTAATAATTGACTATAACATCCTATCCCAATTACAACTGGGAATAATTTTGGATCTAATTTTTCATCTTCAAAAACACGAGTAAAAATATGCCCTATCATGCCATAACCACATCCAGCACAAAATCTTGAAGAATATTTTCCTAGCAAATGTCCACTCATGGATAATTGAACATAAGGATGATCTGGTTTTTCAGTAGGATACATTGGACCAATCCCTGACATTATTTAGACACCTCTCTTATTACTTTTAATATATCATCTGGATGATGGAATATTCCCACTTTAGGAATTTTAATTATTGGTGTCTCAAGGTTTGTTACTCTTTCTACCTGTTCGGCAATATATCCTGTATAATTTAATTCAGGAACTATAACAACTTTAGCATTCTTTACTATTCCTTTTACTTTTTCATCGGGAAAAGGCCATATTGTAACGATTCGAAGAAGCCCCACTTTTATTCCTTCTTTTCGAGCTATATCAACAGCACGATAACTTGTCCTTACGGGTAATCCATAAGAGATTATAATGATTTCAGCATCTTCTAATTTATATTCCTTTGTTATTGATATTTTATCCATATTACTTTTGATCTTTTCAATTAACATTTCCATAAATTCTAATGACTTAGGACTAGTTATACCTTCATAATTATGAGGTTGGTGTAGAAACATTATAGGAGAATAATCTGTTCCCATTATTGGAGGTTTTGGGATAATATACTTACCTGAAATCTCATCAAAATAAGAGAATTTTTTTGAAAAATCTGTTGGCAATTCACGAGTAACAATACCTTTGATAATTTCCTCTTTTGGTGGAATATATACAGCTTCATGAAGGTGTCCAAGATACGCATCAGAGAGAATATATACGGGACAACGATATGTTTCAGCAAAATTAAAAGCTGTAATAGTTAAATCAAAAAGTTCTTGACAATTCATGGGAGCTAAAGCAATAACTTGAAATTCGCCATGTCCAGAGAATCGAATTAAACCTATGTCATTATGATGTGGATCTGTTACTGGTCCTGCACTCCCTGGACCAATACGTTGAACATCGCAAAAAACAAATGGAATTTCAAGATTCGCAGCCATTGAAATCGTTTCTGTCATTAAAGATAATCCCGGTCCAGAAGTAGCCGTCATGGATTTAGCACCAACTACAGATGCTCCTATAACTGCATTAATAGAAGCTATTTCATCTTCCATTTGCATACAACAGCCTCCTACTTCTGGTAATCGTTTTGCGAGATGTTCAATAGCTTCTGTACTTGGTGTTATTGGATAACCTCCAAAAAAATCGAGCCCAGCAGCTAGTGCTCCTTCTGCCATTGCAACATTACCCATCATTACATACTTTCCTTCTGGTAAATATCTCTTGTTATTTTTAATACTCACTTTCTTCACCTTTTTATGTTATAGCTTTTTCTGTTTGTTGTTCCTCATCTTCTAATACATAAATACACCAATCAGGACATAAATATTCACAACGTCTGCATCCAGTACAATACTTTTCTTTCCCTTCTTTTACTTTTGGTAAGTAGGCAATTCTATAATTAAGTTCATCACTTACTTCTAAAATTCCAGTGGGACAAATTGAGATACAAGCATTACAACCTCCACATCTATTCTTGTTTAAGAAAAGTGAAAACTTTTTTTCTTTATTCTCTATCAGTTTTGGAATAATTATTCAACATCCTTACTTTTTGATTAATTTATGTAAATACTCTACTCATTATAAATTTCAATCAAATACATTTTAAGTTTTTCTTGAATATTGCAGAAAGAAAAAAAAAGTATACTAACAAGATTTAAATTATATGGCAAGAAAGATTAATTAATGCCACTTAAACCAATGGAACCATTTGGATTAGCTTTAAAGGAATATTTTGAAGGGAATCAACAAGCAAAAGTAATCTTTCATAGAGATGATGGATTATTAGATGATTATTATGTTTCTCATTGTTTTCGATCTGAAAAAGAATTCTCTCCAATTGAAAAGCAAGCAATTTCATTATGTCATGGAAAAATATTAGATATTGGAGCAGGTGTAGGCCCTCATAGTCTTGAACTTCAAAAAAAAGGATTAGAGATACTCGCAATTGATATATCTTCTCATGCCTGCGAAATAATGAAAAAGCGAGGTGTAAAAAAAGTTAAATGTACAACAGTTTATAATTTAGATGAAAGCAATTTTGATACAATCCTATTAATGGGACGTGCTATTGGATTTGTAGAAGATCTATCAGGATTAAAAAATTTTTTAGATCAATGTAAGAAATTGTTAAATCCTAAAGGTCAAATCTTATTAGATTCAAAAGATGTTCGAGTAACCACAGTTCCTGAGCATTTGGCATATCAAGAAAGAAGCCGTCAACTGGGGAGATATATTGGTGTTGTTGGACTTCAAATGGAATATAAAGGAAAATTCGGGGAAAAATTTAAACACTTACTTGTTGATCCTGACACTCTTAATGATTGTATTCAACAAATAGGGTGCTCTTGTGAAATTCTTTATAAAGAAGAAAATGGAGATTATTTAGCCAAAATTACGAAATAGAACTTATTTTAATTCATTTTCAGCTATTCTATCAAGTTCTTTAGCTAAACTATCATTAATAGGTTTTATAGAAGGTTTTTTAAGAAGCTTTAAGGCTAGATCTTTTGCTCTTTTTCTTGCGGATTTAGAACCTTTTTGCTTCCATGAATCACGGGTCATCCTATCTATAACAAGACTTGGAAAAAACAATTCTTTTTTAAAATATTTTAAAGTAGATGGGTGAGAAAGTAATTCTTCTTTATCTCCATAGTCACATAAAATTTCAGAAGCAAAAGGAGTACCATAGTCTTCAACTCCTTGAATAAATCTCTTTACCATTCCAATGATATCATTATCCATAATTAATTTCTCAATACTCTGTGTTGATTCAAAATCTAACATCCCCGGACCTGAAGTCATATTATTTCCTGCTAATGCTGCTAATAGCGCTCCCATACCAGATTCGAAACCTGCTTGTCCATCAGGAATTTTAGAATCACTTAGGCTCATATATGCATGAGTTGGCATTTTTAAGAATTTTCCCATCTCTATATCTCCTAAGTTAATCATCATAGTCTCAATTGCCCCCATAGGTGTTGTTCCATATTTCATATCAAAAACTGCAGGTGATCCCCCCCATATTAATGGCGCTCCTTTCTTTGTTAATTGAGCTATCACAACCCCTGCTAAACATTCTGCGCAATGTTGAGTAATTGATCCAATTAAAGTAATAGGTGCACTCGCACCAGCTAAAGGCATAGATACAAACTCAGATGGAATCATATTTTTTGCCGCATCTATTAAAGATTGAGTTGTAAGGTTAGACCATTTTAATGGTGGGCTGGGACAAGCGTCAAATATTGCCAAAGGTTTTCTAGCTAAGTCATCCTCTGATAATCTGCATGCTAATAAAATCTCTCGCATAATAGAAAAGCTTTCTTTACGGAAGGTTCCTGTGATTATTGGTTTGTAACAATTAGAAAGTGCTAAAAATAATCGATGCCAATCTTGAGCATTTTTTGGAACATCTTGATAGATTAAAGCTGTACTTTGTGCTTCAATAAATTTCAATTGTTCAACTACTTTTGAAAATTTTATGAAATCTTCAGATAAAGCATCTCTTATCTCACCAGATCCTTCATCAAGAATGTAAATTGCTGCTGAACCAGGATCAAAATGAACCTGATCTTCTTGTAATGAAATATGCTCATTTCCCTCCCTATCAAAAAGAACTACTTTATTAGGAACAGAAGCCAAACATTTCTCCACCAGATCTCGCGGAATAAAAAAGCGTGTATCCTTATGATTTACATCATGTTTGTTAAATAATTCAATCGCTTCTTGATTTTCAATAAAAACTCCTTGAGTTTCAAGGATGGACTTAGCTTCTTCTAAAATTAATTTCTTGTGTTCTTTGTCTAATAATTTAACTTTTGGTCTAAGAATTGGCATTTTAATCTGCCTCCAAATTTTTAAAGAGAATCAATAAGCTTATGAATTTGATCAATTGTTTTTGGTGAAGTTCCACAGCATCCTCCTACAATCTTTACTCCTAAGTTTATCATTTCATGAATATCATTTACAAATTCTTCAATAGGTTGATCATATAATGTTTTGTCTCCTTTAATTCTCGGTTGACCTGCGTTAGGTTTTATTGAAAGTGGTATTTTAGTCAATTCAACAGCTTCCTTTACTAGAATAAGCATATCACCAGAACCGAGAGTGCAATTAGATCCAATCACATCAACTTTTTCATTTTCAAGAGTTTGAATGCATTTTTCCAAAGAATCTCCCATTATTGTAAAAAAACCTCTTTTAGTCCTTTTATAGGTAATAGAAGCAATAATGGGTTTTTTTGATATATCTCTAACTGCGTGAATAGCTGCTAGCATTTCCTCTAAGTCAGATATTGTTTCTATATGCCAAAGATCGACTCCATCTTCTAATAAATTTGCTTGGGTTGAAAAACTTGCATACCAGTCTTCACCAGAGGCATTTCCAACAGGTGGTCTAAATTCACTTGTAGGACCAATATCACCTACAATTAAACGTCCAGAAGGGCAGGCAATTTTAATATTTTCCAAAGCCTTCTCAATAATCTCTTTAATTCGATTTTCAAGGTTATGACGTCTTAAATTCATGGGAGTTGAGCCAAATGTATTTGTTTGGCACATATCTGAGCCTGCATCATAGTATAATTTATGTATTTCTGAAATAATCTCTGGTTTTTCGACATTAAGTATGTCAGGAACCTTCCCGGGTTCTAAACCATGTTTTATAACTTCTGATCCCATTGCTCCATCAAATAAGATAATCTTGGAATCATTATTTAACAAATCTTGGAATAACAATTTAATTTAAGCCTCTTTTTTTAATTACCTAATAAAGATTTAACTAGTTTTACAGCTTCAACAGCATTTTCCGCAAATCCATCAGCTTTACATTCTTTAACCCAAGTACTTGAAACAGGCGCGCCACCTAGAATTACTTTGAATTTTGATTCTAAATTTCTTTCTTTCAAAAGATCAACCACTTTTTTTTGACCAAACATTGTTGTTGTGAGAAGTGCTGAAACTCCAATTATATCTGCATCTTTTTCAAGCGCAACATCAATAATTTTTCTAGGTGAAACATCAGCTCCTAAATCGTATACTTCAAACCCATAAGCTCTTAGCATCGTTGCAACAATGGTTTTACCAATTGAATGTATATCTCCTTCAATTGTAGCAATTACTACTTTTCCGCGTGATTTTCTTTCCGTTCCACTCTGAAGATTTGGTATTATAAGATCTAAACAATTCTGCATTATTTGTGCCCCTCTCATTAACTCTGGTAAAAAAAATTCTCCTTCTTCCCATAATTCTCCAACTTGACGGATTCCATCAGCATATCCTTTTTCTATAACTTCAAGCAAGTCCATTTTTTCATTAATAGCTTTATTTGCTAAGTTTATTGCTTTTTCTTCATCTAAATCTATTATTGCTTGGCCCATTTCCTTATAAATACTTTCACTAGTCAAATTGATCTCTCCTAAAAAACTAGAATAATAATAAAATAGATATATTGCTAACAATTAAAACAATACCTTATCACATAATTGAAAAACTAAATAGATATTATTTTAACAATTATACTAAAGAAAATGGAAATGCCATATGCCTCCATATAGCAATATCCTCGAAACCTAAAACTTCAGCAGTAGTTAGTTGTCCATTACAAGTATCTTTCAATTTTTTCCATAAATTTTCAGCAACATTATCAATAGAAATATTGTTAGTTATAATTTTGGAGGCATCTACATCGATATTACACTTCATCCAATCACATGTTTTTGGATCTCCACATATCTTTATAACTGGTGCAACGGCATTACCAGTAGGGCTTCCCTGACCTGTTGTCATTATAATGACTTGAGCACCGGCAGCAGCTAATCCTGTCATTGATTCAACATCTATACTGGGTTCAATCATTAACCATAATCCCTTTCCTTTAGGTGGTTTTGAATAGTCAACAATACCTTGAATAGGAGCTGTTCCCGCCTTACTGATCGTACCAAGTGATTTTTCTTCAATTGTACTTAACCCTCCTTCAATATTTCCAGGTGTTGGCTGAATTCCTCTAAAATCAACTCCTAATTTCATAGTATTTTCTAAGAATTTATTTATTAAATTATTAATCTTCTGAGCTACTTTTACATTTACTGCTCTTTTCATTAAAAGGTGTTCTGTGCCAATCCATTCAGTAAATTCTGGTAAAATTGATGTTCCCCCTAATTTGACAATTTTATCTGATACTTTACCAACAGCAGGATTTGCTGTAATTCCTGAAATAGAATTTGATGCTCCACATTCAAGTCCTAAAATTAAGTGAGTAAAATCAAATGTTTCTCGGTTTAATTCGCTTGCGTCTGATGCCATTCTTTGTCCAATTTGAGTCCCTTTTTCAATAGCAGCAATTGTTCCACCTCTAACATCCTGAACATCAAAGAATTCAACTGGCTTTTTTGATCTCTTGATTATTCTTGCTAAAACATCGCTCTTCATATTTTCACATCCTAATCCTACAATTAATATTCCATATATATTTGGATTAGTAGCAAGTCCCGATAAGGTTCTTTGTATGTTCGCAAAGTCAATTCCAAATTGCCCACAACCAAGTGGATGAGTAATTGCAATAGAATTTTTAACCTTTTTAGATATTTCTTGAGCGACTTTATTAACACAAACTACACTTGATAATACCATGATTTTATTTCGAATCCCAACTTTTCCTCTTGGTCTTTCAAAACCTAAAAATTCTTCACTCATTGTTTAGAAACCTCAAGATAATGACTTTTAATATTATGAGTATGTATCCAATCGCCAGTATTAATATCTTCTGTTGCGAACCCTATTATTTCTCCATATTTTTTGATTAACTCCCCTCTTTTAATGTTTGATAGGGCAAATTTATGTCCAAAAGGAATATCTCGATTTATTTTAAAAACTTGACCTTCAATTATAATCTTTGTATCTTTTGAAATTTTCTTAAGAGCTGTAGCGCAATTATCATGCTTATTCATGATAATGAATTTATCTTTTCTTATTGGCATTTTAAAATCAGTAGGAATTAATTATTTTAATATATTTATTTAAGAAACGAATGATTTTTAAAGAATAGCAATAGCATCTATCTCAATCAGCATCCCAGTTACAGGAAAATTTGAGACTTCTACAGTAGATCTCGCTGGGAACTTTTCAGATACACCATTTTCCTCAAAAAATTTCTGATAAGTTCTATTCATTTTACTAAAATCCTTTATGTTTTTTAAAAAAATAGTTGTTTTTACAATGTTTGAAACTTTTGCTCCTGCAGCCTCTACTATTTTCTTTATATTTTCTAATACTGTTTTCGTTTGTTCTTTTATTTCTGTAGTGCCTCGGGCTGGTGTTTGACCTGATACAAAAAGTAGGTTTCCAGCTCTTAGAGCTGGTGTATATGGACCTGCTACAGTAGAACCTTCGGGAAAAATCTTTTCTATATCAACCATAATTAACTATTGACCTTCATTCATTAATAATTTTTACCTCTAGCAAGAATATCCCATCTTCCTAAAACTTTCCCATCTTTAATAACAGTAAAAAAATCATATAAATTTACAGTTGTACAAATATGGCTTGGATAAAGTTCTACTTTTTGACCAATTTCAAAAAGATCCTTTGGTCCTGTTCTAATAATTGAATGTTCTTCTGTCATAACTCTAATTTTACACTTTGGATAATTTTTGAAGATAGGATTACCATTATCATTAGTTGCAGCTTTTAATCCTGCATCAATACTATATACTCTTTTTCCTGGATTGTTCGTAACTGTGCTTAAGACTGTAACAGCTATATCAAATTCAGGGGAGAGTCCATGATAATGTTCGTCATTGAAGATATAAGTTCCAGGTTGAAGTTCAGTAACTCCATCAAACTTAGCTGAAAATTTATAAGTAACAGTATTACTAGCGGTTAAATAAGTAATGTTAAATCCATTTTTATTTAGAAGATCTCTAGTATCTACTAATGATTTCATGCAGCTTTCTGTTTGGTTTTTTCTTAGATCAGGATCAACTACAGCAGTCAAATGGCCCTCATACCCTTGAAGTCCAACTAATTTTAAATTTGATTTTTCTTTAATTAGATTAGCAAACTTTAAAGCTGATTCTCCAGGTTGAACTCCATTTCTACCCAAACCTACATCTATCTCAAGTAAAATCTCTAAATTTATCCTTTCTTTTGAAGCAACTTGATTAAGATCTGAAATATTTTTTTCTGAATCAACACATACTCTAACAAGAGATTTCTTATTTAATTCTATTAATCTTTTTATTTGCCCTAACTCTATAACTTCATTAGCAATTAGGATGTCATTAAATCCTTGTTCTGCAAAGACTTCAGCTTCACCTACTTTTGCAACACAAATTCCGTTAGCTCCAGCAGCTAATTGCATTTTTCCGATTTTGGGACATTTATGAGTTTTAACATGAGGCCTTAGACCAATATTGTTTTGTTTAGCAAATTTCGCCATTGTTTCAATATTTTTCTTCATAATATCGTAATCTACAATGAGAGCTGGCGTAGAAATTTCATTTTTCCAATTTTCTTCCAAAATTAACAACTACTTCATAATTTGAATGGCGTTAAGAAAAATAAAGTGAAATTGCAATTAAACTTAATGTAGAACTAAAATTTAGTTGCTATAATTTACTTTTGTGAATATAAACTTTAACTAAATTCAAAGATTTAAAATATTAAGCTTAATGTTATTTGATTTTCAAGAATCTATTGAAAAAGAATTACAAAATATAAATGATTTATATGGGAATCTTGATTAAAAATGGATTGATAATAGATGGAAGTGGTTCTGAAGCTTATAAAGCAGACATTTTGATTAAGGATGATAAAATTGAAAAAATTAAAATAGATTTAGAAACTAACGATGCTGAAATAATCGATGCTTCTAATAAAATTATTTCTCCAGGATTTATAGATTTACATAATCATGCTGATCTTAACCTATTTGAAGTGAACAAGGCCGAACCGTTTATAATGCAAGGTATAACTACTCTTCTGACAGGGGTTTGTGGGGTTGGTGTTTCCCCTACAAATGATAAAGTCAATTCATATTATTCGAGGTTTGTTAGCAAAGCCTTTTGTTCATCTCCAGAATTATTTGAAAACATATCTGAATTTTTTAATGCTTTAACTCGAAAAGGAATATCACTAAACGTAGGATATCTAATACCCCAAGGGAATGTACGAGCTTGTGTTTTAGGTACAAAAACACGACCTGCAAATAAAGAAGAATTAGATATGATGAAACAGATTGTAAAAGAAAATATGGAAGCGGGGGCTTTTGGTTTATCAACAGGACTTGTTTATCCTCCTGGATCTGTCACTCCTACTGAAGAATTAATAGAACTTTCAAAAATTGTAAGTGAATATGGTGGAATATATGATTCACATATGAGAAATGAAGGAGCGGGAGTAATTGATATTGGTATGAGCGAATTGTTAAGGATTGGAAGAGAAGCAAATGTAAAAGTTCATATTTCTCATTGGAGCACTATAAGTAGGTATAAATATGAAGAATTAACCGAGAGGGCAATACAATTGGCTCATAATTCGAGAGAAAAAGGCATTAAACTTTCAGCAGATATAACCGTATATGATGATGGTTTTACAAGTTTATCTTTTGTACTATTACCAACATGGATTTATAGTAATTTTAAAGAAAACCTGACTAATCCAATTACTAGAAAAAAAATAAAAAAAGAAGTGTTTAAAAAGCTCTATTCAATTTTTTTAGCAGATGCTAAGTTCTGGATGCGATTAATTCCAAAATCTATCCTTAAGAAGAAGATATTACCTGAACTAAGTAAAGGTGCTCTCATTATACATTCATTGAAAAATCACCAATTAGAAGGGAAAACCGTATTCGATGCACTAGCTGAACTTCATCCTGATAAAAATTTAGAGGATGCTTTATTAGATTATATAAGGGACGAAGATGGCGGAATAATGATAAGATTTCAACAAAAGAATGAAGAGAAAAGTGTAATTCCACTATTCAAACAAGAATTTGTCTCTCCTAGTTCGGATGCTATTTTAATCCCCGGAGGAAATACCCATCCAAGAGCTTATGGCGCATTTCCACGTGTAATTGCTCGTTGGGTAAATGAAAAAAAAGTAGTATCTTTAGAAGAAGCAATTAGAAAAATGACATCTTTACCTGCCTCTGTCTTGGAATTAAAAGATAGAGGTTTACTAAGAGAGGGATACAAAGCGGATTTGGTAGTTTTCAACTCACATACCATTAAAGATAAGGGGACATTAGATAATGGATGTCAACATCCTGAAGGAATTGATTATGTCATTATTAATGGAAAAATAACAGTAGCTAAAGGAAACCACACTGGAGTTTTGAATGGTGTGATTTTAAAATATAAATGTGATAATTAATTAGTATTATCTTAATATAATTAAAAAACACTCTGTGAGTTGGCTATAAATAATTGAAGAAGCTCCATCTATTAATATAAGTAAATCCTTCACTTCATTATCAAACTTCAAAGTAGTATTCCAAAAATAGGATTCTATTATATAGAATTTTATAATTCTTTAAATAAAAACAGAAAAAATTATTTGTTAACGTTCTTTTTAGATTTTAATAATAGTAATGTAGAAACAAGTGATTTAATGTCCAAGAAATTTTCAAAAGAACCACTCAGAGGTATGAAGGATTATTACCCATCAGATTTAAGAATAGACAACTGGATCATTGATATAATAAGAGACGTTGCAGAGAGATATGGTTATGAAGAATATGAAACACCACAGTTAGAACCAATTGAAATTTTTGCTGCTAAATCATCTGAGGAATTAGTTAATGAGCAATCATTTATAGTAGAAAAAAAGGAAGGCGAGAGACTTATATTAATCCCAGAACTTACACCTTCATTAGCTCGAATGGTTGCACGAAAAAGTCAAGAACTCAAAAAACCAATTAGATGGTTTTGTATCCCAACATGCTTTAGGTATGAACGACCTCAAAGAGGAAGGTTAAGAGAGTTCAAACAACCTAATATAGATATATTAGGTGAAGAAAGTCTGTACGCTGATCTTGAAATATTTAACATTATTGTAGATATCTTTACTGAATTTGGTGCAACAGCAGAACAATTTCAAATCTATTATAATAGTAGACGATTCATGGATTCAGTATGTAAATTTATACTTAAAATTGATAAGGATAAAATACCATTAGTTTACAAGATTTTAGATAAGTCTGATAAAATGGAAGAGGATGAATTTGAAAAATATGTGATTGATACCTTTCGGAATGAGGTAATTATACAAGGTATCTTAAAATTAAAAGATGCTAAGGATGTTGATGAGCTACTAAATAAGTTTGATAACATTCCTCATGAATTTTACGAATCTGAAGAGTATCTTGAGATAATTAAATTTGAACAATTATTATCTGAAGTTGGTATTTCTAATTTTTGTACTTTTTCCTCGGGCACAGTTAGAGGTCTTGATTATTATACAGGAATAGTCTATGAAGTATATGATACAGGAACAGAAAACAAAAGAAGTATTTTTGGAGGTGGTAGATATGATGACCTTTTATCACTCTACTCAGATGAGAAAATAACCGGCACTGGGTTTGGTATGGGTGTTTATACACTTTCTCTATTTTTAGAAACATATAATTTAATTCCAGAAGATATTAGAGAGAAGGATTGTTCTGATACTATTTATATTGCCTGTATTAACGAAGATGTTTCTATATATGCTATTAAATTAGCTAATCTCATACGAGAGGAAGATTTTCCATGTATTGTTGATTATAGATTCAATAATATAAAAAATCAACTAAAAAAAGCAAATGAATTAGGAGTCTTTATAACTTTAATTATTGGATCTAAAGAAATGGCAGAAAAGAAAGTTACCATTAGAAATATGGTCTCTGAAGATCAAAAAACAATTAATATTGATGATGTTATTGATGAACTTTATAATATTTTAGATGAGTTGGAAGAATTATAAATCAATTAATACCATTATGTATTCTTAAAACTCGATATTTGATCATTTTTATTTGTAATTATCTTCACTAATTACTCTATTTCTGGTAGAATTGCATTATTAGGACAATTTGTAATACACTTTAAACATTTTAAGCATTCTGAAAGATCTGTTTTCTGGAATATAACCTTCTCTTTTCTAGTATCATCTTTTTGGAGTTCAAATAGATTTTTAAAGCAAAACTCATAGGATAAACAAATTTTGCATAGTGTACATTTTTTTGAATCAATAAAGAATCCTTTTAATTTACCTTCTCCAATTGAAATTACTTCTATTGCTCCATGTTCACACACATCTACACATTTTAAGCAACCTTTACATTTATCGTAATTCACGTAACGCATTGAATTCTTAAAAAAAATTGCTTTCTGGTGGCAACTATACATACATCGTTGACATCTTACACACAAGTTTGGATTTATGCTAACTGGAAATAATTTTTCCTTTGTCATTTCCTGGACTTACTAAAAAAATTTTTTGAATTATCCTCGTATTAAAAAAAGAAAAAAATTAAAAAACTCGGATTTTAAAGCCAACATAAACTTAGTTTGCTTTGAACTTAAATATTTAATTTCCCAAAGCATTCTTCGCAGAAAAAAATTCTTCTCAGTTTAGTAGCATCCCAAACCATGTAGCCAGCCTTATGCTTCCTTTCACACCCCCAACACATCTTGAATACATTAGTATCAATATGATATTCATCTCCCGTCTTAAACGTATCATCTTTTATTATTTCTTTATAACTTTTCAATTAATATCCACTTCTTTTTTTATGAATAATCATTCACAATACTCTATTATTTTTATAAATAGAACTCTTTTTATTTAAATCTTTTGAATGATTATTCAAAATAACTTCATACGTATCGATTTTAAGATTTATAACCTTTTTCAGGCATAAACAAATACTTCGTCTTCGATTGTTTTCTGGTATTTCACCGCAATTCGGATAAAAAATGTCCTTCCCTACCTAGATAATTTTTTAAACTCAGGATGAATACTATGATTATGCACAAGTCATCAATTACCGCATTCAAAAAAGAATTGTCACCAGAACAACGTGAAGAACTACTCAGAGCATTGAAAACTCGTTTTGAGAAAAATATGAACCGCCATAAAGGTCTTGAATGGGCTAGAGTACATGTAAAGCTGGAAGCTAATACTGAAAAACTGTGGTCGCTCAATGAAATGGAAAGAACTAGCGGTGAACCTGATGTTGTTGGTTTTGATAAAAAGAAGGGTGAATACATTTTTTATGATTGTTCAGCGGAAAGTCCTAGAGGCCGCAGAAATGTTTGTTACGACCGTGAAGGGCAGGAGGTGAGGGAAAAGAAAGGGGTGCATCCAGAAGGTAACGCTATTGATATGGTAGCTGCTATGGGCATTGAGCTTTTAACAGAAGACCAATATCGAGAGTTGCAGAAACTTGGAAATTTCGATACAAAAACGTCGAGTTGGGTGAAAACACCTTCTGATATTAGAAAACTTGGTGGCGCTATCTTTGCTGATCGCCGCTATGGGCATGTCTTCGTGTATCATAACAGTGCACACTCTTTCTATAGCGTTAGAGCGTTCCGTGGCTCGCTAAGGGTCTAAATTTGAACTTTAAATTTTAGATTTTCTTTGATTTTTGTTTTTCACGAGCTGCATTTTGTGGTTGCGCCCGTTATCCTTAAATTATTGCTTGGGAAAAAAGTTCCATTTAATTTTCATTTAACTCAGAATAATGGTGAAAGAGAACTTAGAGTTGATTCTGATACACGAGAGGGAAAATATCAAGCGACAATGAGTGCAAGTAGAGATTACTCTAAATAAGGAGCTTCAATTGCTACATGTGTTAGAGAGTAAAGAATTTAAAGAAAATAAAACATCAAATTCAAATTCTTAAAAAATTATTCATATAACAAGCAGATTAAAAGTAAAATTGGAAATGAGTCAATTGCTAAAAATTTCTAAAATTTGGATCATTCACTGCCAACAATTACTAAATGTATTGCTATTATTAATTAAAAAACACATCAATTTTATAAAATTATGATCTTTATTGAGCGATTAATTCAATTAATAAAGGAAAAGCAAAGTGTTGTTTCGATGGGATTAGATCCTCGAATGGATCAAGAAGGAGAAATCCCTCAATACCTTATTAAAGATTTAGTAGAGCCCAATAAAATAATCTTAGAATTTAATAAAACTTTAATTGATAATTGCCATGATATAATCCCAATTATTAAGCCTCAAATGGCTTTTTATGAGAAATATGAAGCTTTAGATGCTTTAAAAGACACAATAAAATATGCTCATAAAAAAGATTTGTTAGTTATCTTAGATTCAAAACGAAATGACATTGGAACTACATCAGAAGCTTATGCTTTTTCTATATTTAATAATTTCAAAACTGATGCTTGTACTATAAATGCTTATTTTGGAATTGATGGAGTTAACCCCTTTTTAAAATATCATCAAAAAGGCGTTTTTGTACTTGTAAAAACTTCAAATCCAAGTAGTATAGACTTTCAAGATCTATTTAGCATAAGATTAGAGCATATATCTAGTGAAACTACAGAAATGAAAGTAGAATCAATAATATTAAAACGTAATTATCTTCATATGGCAGAATTAGTTTCAAATTGGACCATGACTCTTGAAAA
>Ga0209427_10000955_pt1 | contig 32478 bp, 17 predicted proteins | sample DeeMarSWOR136_30_FD_187465 | JGI IMG/M metagenome (GOLD analysis project Ga0209427, IMG submission 187465) | Marine sediment microbial communities from White Oak River estuary, North Carolina - WOR-1-36_30 (SPAdes) (version 2) | ecosystem: Environmental > Aquatic > Marine > Intertidal zone >...
CTTTTCGGCAAAATAGGAGTACTTGTTCCTCGCTTGGGACTCCCCTGCAAAGGCAGCCTTGATGTTTTCTTCTGTTTTACTCATTCTTTTTCTCCTTTTATTTAAATGGTTTTTATTGCGAAATTGCGATTCTTGAATCTCTTCTTTTACGGCACTGTTTGCACAGGCCATTCAAAACGACTCTCTTGGTGAAAACTGTAAAGTCGTCTTTTATATTCTTTGGAATCTGAAGGTTGCTGTATTGTTCACTGTAAAAGTCTATGATTTTCCCGCAGTTCACACAGTGAAAATGATGATGGTTGTCCATGACTGGATCGAAACGCCTCGGCCCGCCTTTGGTCGAGACGACATCAACCAGTCCGATCTCCGCAAATGTTAGAAGCGTTCTGTTCACAGTATCATAGGATATATTAGGAAATTCCTGCTTTACAGTCTGGAACATTTCGTCGGCTGTGGGATGTTTTTTGGACTTCAAAAGTTCTTTATAGACAGCACAACGCTGAGGAGTGATTCTCAGTCCGTACTTTTTGCAGTGCTCGACGAACTGTGCGATAGAATCTGCTTCACTTCTTTTTTGCATATTATTATTAAATAAGAATTATTCTTATTTGTCAAGAAATTTTTTTACGTTCTTCGAATTAGACAAAAATTACATATCTGAAAACGGGAATTGTTCCGATTTGTATGGATCCTTTAGATTAGACCAAAGAACAGAAAAAATTAGGAAATTGCTTGACAAAACGACAATTGTCGTTTATATTAATAACGACAGATGTCGTTATAAGCAGGAGAACGGATATGGCCAGAAAACGTACTCAGAAGCTCTCCCCAGCCAATCTCGAGATCATGAAAGTGATCTGGGAAAAAGGCGAAGTAACGATAACGGATGTGGTCGAAGCTATAAACGCCAGAAGATCGGATAAGATCCGCAGGACCACTGTCCAAGTCCAGATGAGCCGCCTGGAAGGCTACGGATGGCTGAAGCACAGGAAAAAGGGAAGGGCTTATGTTTACTCTGCGGTGGTCGAGAAACAGAAGACCCGGAGAGAGATCCTTAACGACATCAAAAATCGGGTCTTCGGAGGCTCAAGGGCAGAGCTCATCAAATGCTTGATCGAGGATACAGAAGTCACACCTGAAGAAATCAAAGAGCTCAGGGAATTGTTGAAGGAATACTGAGGAAATCGAGCATGGAAATACTAAACAACATTCTGACAGCAGAATGGGTCATGAACTTGGCCTTTCAATCTCTGCTTATCCTCGTTATCGGCTGGCTCTTTGTGTATCTATTCAGACTCCGGGCTGCACCCTTAAGGAGCGGCATCAGCCTGGTGACTATGCTGGCTCTCATCCTGCTTCCAATTGTTTCTGTGTCTTTCACCGAACTCGATTGTATTCCATTTCGGACTATGCTGCCCTTTACTATTGAATCGACCTCAACCTCGATGATCGACATCAACTACGGCTCTATAAAAGATGGAACCGAGGAACTCGCTGGCAATCCCATAAAAGGAACTCAGGGAATTTTGGGCCTGACAGGGATGGGGCTGGCGGCAGTAAGGGCTATCAATCTCTTCGGGATCCTCTGGGGATTGGGATTCATTTTTCTGCTCATCTGGTTTGTGATGGGTGCAATATCCATCCGCATGCTGAGAAAGGGGATGAGAAGAATCCAAAATCCCAGAGTTTCACATTTTTTAAATTTAGTGGAGAAGACATTTTCCAAGCGCCCCAGAATCCAGGTCTTCTCATCAGCAAAGGCGTCTTACCCAATGGCTGTCGGAGTCTTCAAGCCTATCATCCTCATACCAGAGCGCTTCTTAAATAAATTGACAGACAGCGAAATACAGGGAATTCTACTCCACGAGTTGTCCCATATCCACCACAAGGATCAGCTCACAGGAATCCTCCAGAGACTTACCACAGCTTTGAACTGGTGGAATCCGCTCGCCTACGCTTTGAGCAAAGCTCACTCCAAGGCGAGAGAAGAAATCTCCGACAACCACGTCCTCCTCCAAAACGATTCGAAAGAATACGCGGAGTGTTTGATCAACCTGGTAGAAAAGGCATCGCTCTCAAGATGGCTGCCTGTTTCTGCCGGAATGGCATCTCCCCACATCCCTCTGACGGAACGGATCAAACACATCTTATCTAAGGAGAGGATCATGGACACAAAGCTCAAAAAATCGAACATCCTTGTGATGGCGCTGGCAGCCTTCCTGGTTGTGGGAGGGATTGCCGGCTCAAGACTGACTTTTGCCAGGGCTGAGCATGAAACGGGGATCGAGAACGAGGACCTGGTCATTCCTGTTGTACAGGAAAAGGAGAAGACAGACCAGACCGAGGAGAAGAAAATATCAAAGGGGAAGGAAGTCAAGCCCCCAAAATTGATTAAAAAGGTCGAGCCAACTTACCCGGATGAAGCAAAAGAAGCCGAGCTCGAAGGAGCAGTCGTCGTGGAAGCCACGACAGATGAGAAAGGAAACGTCAAGAAAGTGAAAATCGTAAAAGGCGAACATGACATCCTGAACAAAGCAGCGGCGGATGCCGTCAAGCAGTGGAAGTATGAACCCATGCTCATAGACGGGGTTCCGCATGGTATACAGTTTACAGTGACCTGCCGCTTTTCGCTGGACGACAAAAAAACAAGCGCAAGCGCTGCAGATGAGGTCTTCGTAAAGCGTGATGCACCGCCAGTAAGAGCTGTCGGTGACGTCAAGCCCCCGAAACTCATTAAAAAGGTCGAGCCGATTTATCCAGAGACGGCAAAAAAAGACAAGATCCAAGGCGTAGTCGTTCTCGAGGCAACCACTGATATTTATGGAAAGGTAGTAAACGCAGAAATCCTGAGGTCTGTCCCCGAGCTCGATCGGGCCGCCATCGATGCCGTCAAACAGTGGGTCTATGAGCCAATGATTATCGACGGTGAGCCCAAGGGGGTGGTCTTCACGGTTACCTGTGCGTTCAAATTAACGGAACCTAAGCGTGCAGTCAAATTAGACGAACCTGTGCGTGCAGAGGGAGATATCAAACCCCCTAAGTTAATCAAAAAGGTGGAGCCGATCTATCCAGAGGCAGCAAGAAAAGCCGGGATCAAGGGGACGGTTCTCCTCGAAGCGACCACCGATATCTATGGCCGCGTGAAGAATGTAAGGGTGTTGGAATCCATTCCAGAGCTCGACCAGGCCGCCATCGATGCCGTTAAACAGTGGATCTATGAACCGGCTCTTATCGATGGCAAACCGAAAGGTGCAATTTTCACAGTCACAGTCACATTCCACTTAAAATAGATCCGTACTCCTGATGAGGGATCAGGGATACAGCCGCCACTCCGCGGCCGGGGACGTCCCCTAAGGAACCATTCCTCTAAGGGATTGGTTCTAACGAGCGGCAGGTAAGGTAATGCGGCAGTGTGTTCCGGGGCCATTCTTGTCTTGAAATGCGATGGCTCCTTTATTAACTTCGACTGCCCAGCGGACAATAGCCAGGCCCAGTCCAACGCCGCCTTCTGCCCTGGAACGCGCTTTGTCAATCCGGTAGAAGCGTTCGAAAACTTTCGAGCGATCGGAGGCGGGAATACCCGGTCCATTATCAATGACATCGACGATGGCATGGCCATCCTCTGTCTTCGATATCAGGACATCGATTTGACCTCCCTGCTGCGTGTACATGATAGCGTTGTGAAGGACGTTGGATAGAGCCTGTCGAATGGTGGCCGCATCGATCGTTACCATGATCGATGGTTGAAACGATACGGAAAGAGTTTGATTTTTTTCCTCTGCCAGTATGCGCAGCTCGTCCACGACCGCACGGACAAGAGCGCCAAGGTCTGTGGAATGGGGATTCAACCTTGCCTTTCCGGCATCACCTCGAGCCAGCACCAATAAATTATCTACCAGGTGGGTCAGGCGTTCTGTCTCTTCCAGCATACTTCCGATCGCTTCCTGATACGTTTTTTGATCTACAGACTTTTGGAGAGCAACCTCACCGACACTCCGAATGGACGTCAGGGGAGTGCGCAGTTCGTGGGAGGCATCGGCTGTGAACCGGCGCAACTGTTGGAAAGAATTCTCGATGCGTGCCAGTGTGTCATTGAATACTGTGGCCAAATGTCCGATTTCATCATGGGGATTCTGCACAGGAAGGCGTTCTGAAAGGCTCTCCGCGGTGATCTCCTGGGCTTTCCGGGTGATGGCTTTTATGGGGGAGAGCGCCCGTCCGGCCAAGAAGTATCCACCCAGAAGAGCCAGAATGAGCGTACCTGGTATGCCGGCAATTAAAATGAGGGCCAGGTTTCTGTTGCTCTCGATTGAATCTGTGGCATCTGTAGCAAAGGCGACCTCAAGATCGTATTCAGGTACGGTCCCTCTTTTTAGTTTATAAAGCCGGCCTTCTTCAGACTGGAGGGAGGTGAAGGAATCGAAATCTTTTCCTTCGAGGGCTGCCGTCCACTGAGCCTCTTCCCACATTTCCGTTTGATACACAACTTTACCATCCCTCTTCACTTGGTAGAGAATGTTTTGTCCCAGATGGTAAAAGTCGCAGATATCGCCTCTCGAATTGATAATGACGTCTTCAATGGTCTTGTAGCCACTGTCCAGTCTGTTCTGCACCATGGATTCCAACCGGTTGTGCATGAAAAAATAGATACCTAGGAAAATGACTATAAGAATAATCATCAGAACAGATGTGTTCCAGAGAATGAGTCGATGGCGGATGTTCAACCTATGTAGGATCATACCTTGCCCTCTTTCAAGACAAATCCCACGCCTCGGATCGTTTTCAGCAGCTTTTTTTTGAACGGCGCATCCACTTTCTGCCGCAATCTGGTGATGTGGACATCGATCACATTATCCAGAGGCGTGGCTCGGTCTGCTGCCTGCCAGACATCACGGGCAAGCATCTCCCGAGAGACGACCTGTCCCTGGTAGCGGAGCAAATACTCGAGCAGTTCGAACTCCTTTGCAGTCAGGTTTATCTCTTTCCCTCCACGCACTACTTTTTTTGTAACACAATCCATCTCGAGATTGGCTATCTTGAGTCTGAGGGCCTGTTCGGGCCTGCCCCGTCTTGTCAATGCGCGGATGCGGGCTAAGAGCTCTGGGAAGGCAAAAGGCTTGACGAGGTAATCATCTGCGCCTGTGTCCAGCCCCAGCACTCGGTCCTCGATAGCATCCCTGGCTGTGAGAATCAACACAGGTGTTTGGCAGTGCTGCTGACGGAGTGCAGTCAGGATTTCGAGTCCGTCGCGTCCGGGAAGCATCAGGTCGAGAACGATAAGATCAAAGGCCCGAGTGGTGGCGAGAAAGTATCCTTCCTCGCCGGTTGCTGCAAGAGTGACCTGGTAGTGCTCCGATTCCAGGCCTTCTCGGATTGCTCGGGCGACCTTTGGTTCGTCCTCGATCACAAGTATATGCATGGTCAAACTTTACGTCTGTGCAATATATTATAAAATATCCTTCTCATTATTTATAATGCTCTGCCGATATTCAACTTAATCCTTTCTGAAGAATTTGTAAGAAAACAAAAAGGAGGGGAATAAAAGACTTTAGGCCGGGACTTTGTCTTCAGCCTTCCCGGGAAAATCCTTCACCCTGCTTCCGGCGGTCTGTAATTTATTTTTTAGCTGATTCAACTCTCTTTTCAGACTGTATTTCTGGTCTGTGGGGACATCGGCATGCTCAAGGCACATCTCCATAGCCTTTAGTGCCATGGACGGAGCATGTTCCTTCAGGATAGTCGCAAACTTCAGCAGAACAACCGGAGAGGTATTCGAGTTTACTTCTTGTATCAGTTCAGTGGCTAATTTCCTGGCCTCATCAATATCTAAGCGTGCGGTTAAATATTCTAAAAGAGCTAATTTATATGTAAAACTTAGAGAAACTTGAGGCGCTTTGGCTTTTAAATCGAAGAACCGGTTCAAGGCCACATCTATCTGGTTATTTCGAATCTCGGTCTCTATGGTTTTGACAAAATATTTCGCCGCCTCATCGGCCTTGCCCATCTCTAGCCCGTAATCCCATAGAAGATCCACAACATCTTTGCGTGTGGGATTTTTTCTGGCCTCCTCTAAAAGGAGGGCATAGGCTTCGTCTATCATGCCTGTATTCTTCCTCTGGACAGCTGTTATGACAACATCGGTCGGTCCTTCTTGGGCTTCTATTTTGGCCTCGATTTTGGGGTGGATATATTTCTCTTCAATCTTAAAATGCATCATCGCTAGGGCCACACCTGCACCAAGGACAAATCCCCAGACGTGAGCCCAATGGGCCACTCCACCGCCACCTTGAGTATTGATGGAGTCGACAACCTTGGCATTGAAAATCTCCATGAGCAGCCATAAGGGCAGCATCACAAAAGCGGGAGCTTCAAAGGTGCCCCGGAAAAAAAAGCCAATCCAGTAGAAAAATCTCATCTTGGTCTTCCAGTATTTGATCAGAAATGCACCCATGACTCCAGCAATGGCACCGGAGGCACCGATCAAAGGACCGCTGAAATTGGGATAGTGTTGGGCATACAACAGTGCGGACAGCATTCCTATTATCACATAGAAGGCTATGTAGACTGGTCTCCCCCATAGATCCTCGATGAAAGGACCTGTCAAATAGAGCAAAAGCAGGTTACCGAATAGATGCAGCCATCCTCCATGAATAAACATGTACGTCAAAAGGGCAATAAACGATTTATCAGCTGGAATGAATCCCCATTTTCTATAAGGGAACGCGTTCAGAGAGCCCATAAAGGTCTGTGTCAGTTCATCCAATTTCTTCTGTTCTGCTTCCTGACTTGCGCGATCAGGGCGCTTCGCAGTCTGCCGATAGATACTGAGCATGGCTTCCATCCGCTCAGAACCATCTTCTCCAAAGATCAAATTCTGAACTTCTGTATCCAGCACAAGATAGGGATGGTTGAAATAATAGGTGATGAGCTCCTCTCCACTGCTCATCAATTCATTCTCTGCGTCACTGACTTGAATCGAAATAAAGATATGGACAATGAAACAGAGTGCCATTATGGTGAATGTTATCCACGGCAGTCTTCGGACTTCGTTACTTTCATGACCGATAGGGATAACAATCATACAAAGCCCCTTCTTGATTGATTCATCAGCTAAACCTATCCATTTATGCTTAAAATCAAGGATAAAATGTCGCATAATGAGCAAAAAGAGTGCAATCGCCTCCAGAGGTGATTCTAGGGGTTATTTTTTTGGCGTGAATTTGGGGAATGCTTGAATTCGGTGACAGTATACGCGATCACTGAATTAATTCGGGGAGCTAATTTTGGGGAGTTTAGTAATCGCGTATACTGTCACCGAATTATTGTCACCGAATTATTAGGATTATTTTTCTAGGCCAATTTTTTTCATAAGTTCGCTGAAGCGCGGGTCTTTTCGGATGGGATCGTACCAGAAAAAACGTGCATAGGCGAGCCGGTAATCATGCAGATCGTAAGCCCGCTCTAGCCATTTTATGGCCTCATCTAGATTCCCGAGGGCACCGTGAACAATTGCGAATATCGTCGGGGAAACGTAGTGCTGTTCAGCATAGGAGAAAAGCTGCTGTAAATATTCCTCTGCCTTTTCCCTATTTCCCCATCTAGCAAAGGCGTATGCCAACATCCCTATCTCATCAGAGATGTTTTCTCCTTCCATCAGCTTGATCTGTTCATGTAAGGTCTGTATTCCTTTCTCAAAATTTCCCATTTCTAAGTGCAAAAGTGCCAGTGTCCAGTGAAGAAAGGATGATTCTGGATATATCTCCAGAAAATTTAGGAGATGCTCCAAGGCCTTATTATGTTGCCCGAGGTTTGCCATATTCATCACTAACTGGTAGGCAACGTCAATCGATAAGGGATCTCTCTCCTGGGCTTTCTCTCCCAGTTTATATGCTTCCTCATATCGCCCCAAATCACGCAGATACCGAGAGTATGCCAGCCGAACACTCACTGATCTTGGATTGAGCTGCAATGCATGCTTGAATTCTTGTTCGGCATCAGCCCAGCTCCATCGAAAATAGGCCATAATCACTCCAAGCGCACTATGTGCTTCTGCTAGGGATTCGTCCAATTTTATTGCTTCCATTGTAGCGGATTCCGCCTGGGTCAATAAGTCTGAATCAGGCCGCACAGCCAAACCTAGAAGATTTATGTAAGATTCTGCCAGTCCCGTGTAAGCATGAACGAAGCTTGGGTCTTCTTGAAGAGCCTTCTGGAATAGTGCAACAGCTTGATATAAGTCTGATTCTGTATGTCTCCTCAGTAAGGATAGTCCTTGCAGATAGAAATTGAAAGCTTCGCTATTTGATGTAGAGGTCTTGACCAAAAGCCCCTCTTTCTCAGATTGAAATTTAACCTTTAGAGCCTTGACAACAGACTGGGTGATGTCATCCTGGACAGCAAAAACATCATCTATGGTTCTGTGATAATCCTCAGACCAGATTTGAAAACCATTATTAATGTTGATTAACCGAACCATAACGCGAAGGTTATTACCTGAAGTTTGTATACTCCCTTCAAGTAGGGCATCAACACCTAATCTCCGGCCTATCTTCTGTATGTCCTGTTCTCCCTTAAAAAAGAAAGATGAGGTCTTTCCTGAAACATGCAAGCCTTCGATTCTGTTCAGAGCATTTATGAGCGTTTCTGGTATGCCTTCTGCCAAGTATTCCGTATCTCTTCCTGGATTCATATCTTTAAAAGGCAAAACAGCAATGGAATCTATTGAGTCATGTCTCCTTTGCAGCACAAAGAATCCTGTTAAAATGACACCAATCAAGATTGCAGCAGTGATGGCAAAAACGGGTATAAAAAGCCTTTTTGACGTAAATTTCCTGATGAATAATTTCTTATCTGAATGTTGTGTCTTTTTTCGCCAAAGATCAATTTCATCTTTATAAGCAAACACTCTAGCTTTGGGTGAGTCTTCATACCTGTGCACAGGCAAACCAAGCTCCTTCTCCCAGCGGATGCAGGTCTTCCTGGAACGCCGCAAATAGGCAGTTATCTCCTTCCAGGAATCCAAGATTTGGTCATCCTTCACTTCTTTCCCCTTAAAGATGATGGAGAATCAATTTTAGACGGAACGAAGCTGCATTGTCAAATTTCGCTGATTATCGGCTCTTTTCTTAAGGATTAGCTTTTCATCAGAACCCATGCCGAAAAGAAAAAAGGAGAATATTGAGGAAAGATGTGTAAATATGTTTCATTGCACTTTAAACGATTGACAGACAAAGAGTTAGAGGTTATCAATGGTATGGTAGTGGGTAGATTATTGCAAAATAATGTATCACCTGTGTAGTGAACAATCCTATTTTCTTGAAAGATTTTCTTTTCCAGTAATAATAAGTCAGCTAGCGGAAACCTGGTAAAAGAGAACATGGAGGGAGAAAATGGCTTTCGGCAAAAGGTTTTTTCTTGCTTCCCTTTGGTTTCTGTTTGTTAGCAGCTTTCTCTGTGCACAGGTCCCTACGGGTAAAATTTTCGGGACCGTCACTGACGAGGCGGGCAGTCCAATTCCCGGCGTTACGGTCGAAGCCACCAGCCCCAAATTGGTGGGTATGGCCGCCACAGTCACAGATTCAGACGGAGATTACCGTCTGTTTGCCCTCACACCAGGAACCTACAGAATCACTTTCACACTTCAAGGATTTAAGACTGTCAAAAGAGAGGGGATCAAAGTCGAGGTAGAGCAGACCGTAAAACTGGATATCCGTATGCAGATAGGAGGGCTCGAAGAGCAGGTGACGGTCGTCGGCCAGTCACCACTGATCGACGTCAAGAGCACAGCCAAAGGGATGACCATGACCAAAGAGATGTTCGAGGTTCTTCCCCGGGGAAGAGACTTCGACACCCTGGTTTCTGCAGTGCCCGGAGTTGCCAATGAGCCTTTCCTAGGCGGTCTCTCTGTGGACGGCGCCTCCGGGGCTGAAAACATGTATTACATCGATGGAACAGACATCACCAACCTCTATTTTGGGACTCGTGCTCAGGACGCTGCGTTTGAATTTGTCGATGAAGTTCAGATCAAAGCGAGCGGCTACCAGGCGGAATTCGGCGGTTCTCTGGGCGGAGTGGTTACCGTGATCACCCGTCAGGGAGGAAACGAATTCCACGGCGAGCTCATCGGCTTCTACAGCGGCTCAAATCTCAGCGGAAAAGAAAGAGACACCCTCCGTCTGGGTCTGTACGACATCAATATCGCCGAATACGTCAATTATCAGGATCTGTATGGGAAGGATGAAATTCATAGAATAGAGGCTGGTTTCAGCATCGGAGGATATATCCTCAAAGACAGGCTGTGGTTTTTCGGGTCTTTTCTACCCGTTTTTCTGTCTACAGAAAGACAGGTCAGGTTTGAACCTTCACAGATTGAAGGGAATTACATGCATAGAGATAAGTACTGGAACTTCCAGGTAAAACTCACGGCTCAGCCATTCCGTTTTATGCGCCTGGGGGCGAGCTTTGTTAACAACTTCTCGAAATACAAAGGAGAGCTTCCACCCCGAGACGGAACAGGGAATCCGGAATATGCTTGGCCAGATCACGGTTATAGTTTTCCTAATTGGACCGCGTCTGCGCATGCGGATTTCATGTTCGGAAACAACGTCCTGCTGAGTATACGCGGAGGCTCTTTCTATGCGAATCCTTGGACGAACCAGCTTGTTCAACCCACCGAGCCCCGCTGGGTTCATTCAGGGTATGGAAACTCCATCTATCCTGATATCCCTGCCGAGTACATCAGACCGGTAAATTGGCAAAATATGCCTAGCGGATTACTTGGGGTCAGGGAAAAAAATGTTCTTCAAAAGTCCTACATCAACAGCGATTTCACTTATTATGTGGACCTTGCCGGAGAGCATGCCTGGAAATTTGGGGTACAGTGGGTGAGAACAGACGAGCACCGGCGGCAAGGATACAAATACCCTGATTGTCCATCTATAGGGTTCGTTTGGGGCCAACCGTATATTCTGTACGGCCAGAATTACGGCATGGGCAAATATGGCTACTATGCAGTCACTGGAAATGAGACGACAGGACCTCGCGGCTTTTTCTATAAGGTTCATTCCAACCGCTGGGCCATCTACTTCCAGGACAGTTGGACCATAGGAAGAAGGCTCACATTGAATCTCGGTGTCAGGGCAGAGAACGAGTACATTCCGAACTACAGTGACAATCCTGCCCTCGAGGGTGTGAAACCCATTGAATTCAAATTTGATGATAAATTAGCACCTAGACTGGGATTCGTGTATGACGTTTTGGGAGATACCAGCCTCAAGATCTTCGGGAGCTACGGTCTTTATTTCGATGTGATGAAGCTTTATTTTGCTTCCTTTGCCTTTGGTGGCCGGAAAAACAAGACCGCCTATTACACATTGGATACTTACGAATGGGACAAGATCGGGATAAACAGCTATTATCCCGGTGATCTGCTATTTGTGAGGAATTGGTTCATAGTCGATTTTGAAAGTGTAGATCCAGATCTGAAACCGATGAGCCAGAGGGAGTTCTCGCTAGGCGTGGAAAAAATGCTGGGTGAGAATCTCTCAGCCACAGTGCGGCTGGTCCAGAAACATCTCCGATATGCTATAGAAGATACAGGTGTCTTTGTACCTGATGTGGGAGAGAGGTATTACTTCACGAATCCTGGATTCGGATATTCTCTTCACACCACAAACGGCGGAAAGTTCGATCCCCGATATCCGGAAACTCCAAAAGCCAAACGGGAATACTGGGCATTGAATTTCAGCCTTGACAAAAGGCTTTCTGACAACTGGTTGGCCGGGTTCTCCTACACCTGGAGCAGACTGATCGGGAATTATTCGGGCCTTGCCAGCTCGGATGAATTCGGAAGGGTCAGTCCTAATGTCGAAAGATACTACGATAACTGGCTCCTTGCACGCGATAAAAATCTCGATCTGATCGATGGCCCACTAAACACAGACAGAACTCATTTCCTCAAATTTTACGGTGCCTATACCTTCCCCTTTGGTTTGACTATGGGGACTGTCATCAATGCTATGAGCGGGACTCCTTTCACAGAGACGTGGAGAGTACTGCAGGTATGGTTGATGCCTTACAACAGAGGATCTCTGGGACGTTCGCCTTTCTTGTGGTTCGCCAACTTGTATGCCGAGTATAACCTGAAGCTAGGGAAAACGACGCTCAATTTCAACCTCAATGTGGATAATGTCTTTGATTCCTCGACGGTCATAGGATATTGGCAACCCCGAACCTTGGATCAACTCCAAGTCTCGGAAGACCAGGTGCTCAGTAAGGATTGGGAGCTTGAGACCTCAGGGTTTGTTCCTGACCCTCGTTTCAGGAAAGACAACCAATTCTATCCCCCGATAACAGCCCGACTCGGCATCAAATTCATCTTCTAATATCTCTTATCTTTTCACTGGACCCAAATAGAGGTCCAGCCAATTCAGGGTTTCCTTGATGAGCTCATTTCTGGGAATAAAATGGTCTGTCTCATACATTTTCAAATCTTTATGCTCTTCTGGGGTTCCCAAAAGATCAAACATCGGTTTCACGCTGGTCTCATAAGGGTAGAAAGCCACATCATATTTCCCGTTGAGCATTAAAGTAGGTATCCTAACGCGAATTACGTAGTTTATAGGGTCAACTTCAGAACGATAATGCTCCTGTCTCATCCCTCCTAGAGTAAGGATGCTGACTTTGAGGCGATCTTCGACTGCGGGGATAATCTGCCCCATCACGCCACCCCAACTGTAGCCATAATACGCCAATTTACTCATATCTATGTCTTCCCGCGTTTCCAGGTAATCGAGGCTTCTTTTAAAATCTTTGACCAGTTGGGTCAGATAATCGACATACTCGTGAGTCTGAGTATCCAAAGTGAATAATGGAGATCCATTTCTACGTTCGAATGTTCCTTTATAAACTGGATACATAACTGCCCGGCCGTTGGTTATGATAAAAGAGAGGAATCGTTCGAATTCATAATAGTGCTCGAGATTTTCGCTCGATTTCATAGAAACAGAACCAGTCCCTGGAAAATAGACAACTGTTTGATAGGACGGAGCATATTTTATGGGGATGAAAAGGTGAGCGATCACCCGCTCGTTTCCATATGCAGCGTCAAAGGTAATCCTCTCGTGGATCCATTCATCTGAACTCTCCTCTCTCATTTCCACTCGTGCATTCAAATCCGTCTTATCGTAGCTGAATTGCTCTTTTAACCAATTGAAAACTTCGTCAGAAACGGGTGTTTCCTTGAAAAAATCCCGGAGGACTTTTGTTGTGTACAATCGAAATAAATTCTCGGGAATACTCTCTTTATCGATATAGAGGACACACCGGAAACCATTCTTTTCATCTCGGTCAAAGGGAGAGGCCGTTGTGATTTCTCTATACATATACCCGGCGTCATTCCAAGCTCCTCCTCGCAGACATCGTCCTTTCTGTGATTCGTTCCAGCACCATTCTCTCACATTCCCTGCCATATCGTAGGCGCCATAAGCCGTCATTCCCTTATAGCTTCCAACTGCGCTAGGCCCCATGCCTTCGAAGTTGTTTAAAGGCATCAGGATGGAAAAAAATTGCATCCCAAGTCTTCCATTAGCCATGTTCCAATGGGCTATGGTCGGGAGGCTTTTTCCTTTAAATTCCGCAAAGGCGGCAGCCTCGTACCAGCTGACTCCTGTAACAGGGTAAGCATCCTGGCCCTCAGGATAATTTCCTGCCTGCCACGTGGCAGGCCCTGGCCTTCCTGTTCGATCCACAAATTCCGCCATGGCTTCTTCCCAAGTTAATAACGTTCCATTTCTTTTGAATTCGTGTTTCCAGTATTCTTTTTTCCGATAGCCATCCCTATCGACAAACTCCTTGAATTGTTTGTTGGTCACCTCATATTGGTCTATCAAGAAATCTGGAAGGTCGCCACTTGCTTCTACTCGTATCATGCCTGCAGGAAGGCTGTCTTTTATATCCAATGTCCTAGCAATATTATAAGGGAGGTCTTTCTTGTCCACTTGGAAGTCATAGTAAGAAGTTTCGGAGACAGCCAGGACTGTTTCATACCCCTCTTTTTCCATTTTCCATCTGAAGATTCCTCTAGGTACTCTGATTTTTTCGATGGGTGAGAGACCAAGAATTTGCCAGGCGCTTTCAGGAGAAGTGTATTCTTTCATGTAGATTTTAGCCCCAGGTGGGTTTGTATGCACTGTAAAAAGGTTAGAGCATTTCGATAGAAATTCAACGAGCTTCGGATCATCCGGAATGTATTTTCCTGCCTCTTCAGCAAGCCTGTAAGCATCGATGTAATTTTCCGACCAGGTGCTCGAGTTGATCAACTGTGCAATTTCTGGAAGAAGTTCATCTCGGGCCCAGCGAATCTTGGCCTGGCGGTTAAAAAACCAGTAAGCTAATGTGGCGATCGCAAGAATCACTATGACTGCTGGCACCAAGACTCGGGGCTTTTTGATGAGCCTCAGAAATGAGCGGAGGGTGAAAACTCCGGCCTCTTCTACAATAAGGCTCTTCTGATATTGCTTCAGATCCTTCACCATCTCTGCGGCTGATTGGTAGCGAGATTCCGGCTTCTTCCTCAAAGCCCTGGCGATCACCTGCTGCAGCTGTAACGGGATATCTTTTTTGATTTCCTTGAGAGGTCTCGGCTCCTCGTGCACGACAGAATAAAGAACCGAGGCTTCATTATTGCCCTGGAAGGGCAGACTCCCTGAAAACATTTCATACAGAACCACTCCCAAAGACCAGATGTCTGTGCGATGATCTAGACTCTTCCCTTGAGCCTGCTCAGGAGACATGTAGGCAGTTGTTCCCATGGTCCTGGCCTCTTTTGTGATCAGGGCACCTCCCACTACCTTTGCCAAACCAAAATCCATGATCTTTGCCTGGCCTTTCTCTGTCACCATGACATTGGCGCTCTTGATGTCTCTGTGGATGATCCCTTTCTTATGTGCCTCTACCAAACCTTCTGCGACCTGGATGGCAATATCCAGCGCTTTGTTGCGTTCCAAGGGAGCTTTCTTAACCGCATCTCTTAGAGTCTCTCCATCAATATATTCCATAGAGATGAAAAATCTTCCGTCTTCTTTCTCTTCCTCGATTTCATAGATAGTGCAGATGTTTGGATGGGACAGTCCTGCTGCTGCTTGTGCCTCGAGCATAAAACGTTCTCTAGCCTCAGGGTCACTGACCAGCTCAGGAGGGAGAAATTTAAGGGCTACAGAGCGTTTGAGTTTGCCATCCTCGGCTTTATAAACAATGCCCATTCCTCCACTTCCCAAAATTTCAGTGATTTGATATCTTGCTGCAAGGATGCTTCCAATCTGGAGTTCTGATTCAAGTTTTTGAAGGGTCCTGGTGACAGCGTCAGGGATTTCCTCTTTAAGTTTCAGGGGAGTGGCACACTGGCCGCAGTAAACGCTGTCATCAGGATTATCTGAATGACACTTGGGACATTTTGTGGCCATATTTACCCCTTTGGTTTGATCAATTCCTGAAACGGAGGATAGTCCTGAAGAGGTTCAAGATCCATCACTGGATGAAGCGCTGTATAGCTTAGTCCTTGGGCCAGTGCTTCCCGAATAAGTCTCACAGCACTCTCTTTCTCGCCCAGAAGTGCGGCTATACGTGCTCGATAAAAGGTATGCTGACCAAAAATATATGGTCTTTTTATATTCTCCAGAAGATTTGAGATTCTAAGGGCTTCCTCTTTATCATCTTTCCTCGCTGCTAAACAGCCAAGGTATCCAAGAGAATCTATACTATCAGGAACTTCTTCGTGCAACGTTTCGAATATATCCTGCGCCTCCTCCCACCTCTCAGCCTCGTACAACACTTGTCCCAGTGTGTAGCGGTGCTCCCATGTTTCTGATTCTTCTTTCGGCCTGCTTTCAAACCACTTAAAAGCCCTCTCCAGCACTTGAAGCGATTCCTGTTGGTATCCATGGGCTCTCAGCTCTCGACCTGCACTCAACATATACTGACCAGGATTCGTTTGCTGTGGCGGTAAAGTCAGACTCTCGTCAATGAGTTTATTGACCTCTTCTATTCGACCCAATGCTGCCAAAGCTCGCAATTCATAGCCCAGAGCTTCAAGCTTTTCAGGATGATATTTTCGCCCGCGGCGTGCCTGCTTTAATTCCTGTTTATGATCTCCAAGCATATGATGAGCCGTTGTCCAATAATACCAAAAACGAACCCATCTTCTTACTGTATCGGGATCATGTTTTTCAAGGATTTCGACAGCTTCTCTTGGGCGGTTAATCCTGTTTGCGTTATAGGCAACGTTATAAGCTATCTTTGTTCCTATTCTTGCTATTGAATATTGACAGTAAGCATTATACGCTTCTTCATTGTCGCCGTTGATACGAGCTCCAAAATGATCAAGCAGGTGTCGATGTACAGGGGCTAGTTTATCTCGAGATTTATCTAACTTCCTGAGGAAAGGCTCTATCTTAGCATATTCCCTGAGATGATGATATGACCACGCAATCCAAAAATAAGGTAAAATAAAATCCGGATCTAAATCTATGGCCCGGGAGTAATATTCAATAGCTTTCCTGTATTCTCTACGAAAGAAGGCCTGATCGCCATCTAAATATTCTCGATAAGCTTCATGGGTAGGAGGTCTCATTCCCAAATCGACAAATGGAGAAATTCTTTCATCAAGAGTAGAGGCTAAGATTCCCATAACTCGTTGTCGTAATGATTCAATCGCTTTGACTGGCTCATTGACAGGCCCGCTCACCGGATCCAGACCAGGGAGAAGTATTCCTTCCTGGGTATCCCAGATCTGGGCATTAAACACGATATTTTCTTCTTGAAGATAATAGGATCCTGAAATTACCTTGCCTGCACCTGCCTCCTCAGCAAGAGATCGGGCAAGATCTTTGCCTTCTTTGAGACCTTTTGAGGCCCCAGCTTGAGGCAAATCCGCTACATAAACAACGCCAGTTTGGGATAGTCCTTGTGCGATCCAGTCAGCAGCCATGTGACCAAGATGATCGAGCTTGGGATCGCCTGTCTGATTCTCAAAAACATCCACCACAACTCGGTTTGGATCCAGGCTCGGACCTCGTGGCAAGAAAAGAACCAGAACGATAGCAGCGACCACCAGTAAAACAACAGCAGGGATGAGAATCTTCTTCTGGATTAACGTTGAAAGGAACGTTTCTCGCCTGGGACGAATCTTGGTTCCAAGCGGAAAGCCTTCCTCTATGTTTCTCAAATCAGCAAGAAGGGCCTCTGCCGTCTGATACCTCCTCGCTCTGTCTTTTTCCATGCAGATCAGGATCAATCGGCTTAGATCATCTGAGATGTCAGGATTCAGCTTTCTCGGATCTGAAGGTAATTGTGCTTTATGTTTCAAAGCCACACTAAACGCTGTATCTCCCTTAAATGGAACCGTCCCCGTCACCATCTCATACAGGATGACTCCTAAGGAATAGATATCCGATCTCTGGTCTGCCTCCTCTCCTTCCGCCTGCTCAGGTGATATGTAATCCGGCGTCCCGATTATAATGCCGGTCGCTGTCACTCCAGGCGCCTCAACTGACCGAGCAATCCCAAAGTCCATAATCTTTGCTTCGCCCTCAGCGTCAATCATTATGTTTTGCGGTTTTAAATCCCGGTGGACTATTCCCAGTTCATGAGCCTCAGCCAAGCCTTCACATATCTGTTGGGCTATTGATAGGGCTTCCTTTTCTGTTAGCTTCTCTCTTTTTCTTATGAAGCTCTTTAAATCCTCTCCTTCCACATACTCCATGGTGATGTATGGAGTCTCTTCCTCCTCATGGAAGTCATGCATTTTGCAGACATTTCTGTGAGCGATCTTGCGGGCTAACTTCAATTCATTCTTGAACCGTTCAATGATGCCTTTATCGGCAGCTATCTCGGGCTTTAGAAGCTTTAGGGCCATCTCTTCATCCAGCTTCTGATCTTTGACCTTGTAGACCTCTCCCATGCCACCTTTTCCCAGCTCCTCGAGAACCTCGTATCTTTCTGCAAAGAGAGAGCCTATCGCTAATCTCTTGATCGCAGTTTCTAGGGTTTTGGTGACCGAGACAGAAATACCCTCAGGAGAGAACAATTGAGTGCCGCATTCCTTGCAGAATTTTGAATCAGAAGTGTTATCAAAATGACATTTGGGACATCTTACTGACATTAACGTTCCCTCATTTTCCCATCGTTAGTCTAGGAAAGCATATCAAGGAATATGGGAGGTGTCAAATTGAATCGATATGAAAAAGGAGAGGATGAGGCAAATTAGGGAGGTTAGTGAATTTGGGGACAGTATACGCGATTACTTAATTCGGTAAGTTTAGTAATCGCGTATACTGTCACCGAATTATTTGTCACCGAATTATTGTCTGCTATCTCTTCAGCTCAGTGAGTCTCTCTCTGGCATTTTTTACCTCAGCTATGCCTGGGTCAGCGTTCTTCCAGAGCTCGAGGAATTTCTGGTATTGATCGATGGCTTTCCCCTCCCAGCCTTTTTCTTCATATAATTTGGCTAACTGGTAGTGAAACTTGGGATGAATGAGACGTTGGCTTTTGTTTTCGGGAAAAGAAGTTATCAATTGTTCGTATTCAGCAATGGCTTTATCTAATTCTCCTTTTTTTTGATAGCATCGGGCTAAAACATCCCCGGGGAAAAGCACGTTAAGGTTTATTATAAAACCTATGTCATGTGATGGCAATTTTGGCGACCATAGCCTTTTGCAAACGGCGATGGCCTCCTCAAGGGAACCTTCGGCCAGCATCACTTCTGCTTGAAGTAGGTCATGATTAAATTTGTAAAAAACCTTGTAATATGGGTATATTTCAGGTAATAGGGATTTTACTTCATCCAGCCTGGATTTGGCAGATTCGATTCTTCCTTCTTTTATGTCTGCAGCTCCAAGACAAAGGGAGTAGTTTGCTTTTGAATCTGCTCTGGGCCTTGACATACCGAATGAATCTTTCCATGACCTCCGGGCAAGTTCAAGCTCTCCTCTTTCATAATAAACCCATCCTGCCATCCAGCCTGCCAGGAATTTTGGGAAATCATAACCTATCGATTCTGCCAAATCCGATACTGTGTCGAGCTCTTTGAGCGACTGTTCCAACCTGCCAAGCCAGAAATAAAAAAATCCTTTTAACAGATACCCTTTACCTCTTTCTACTGGAGATGGGGCCATATCGATACTGCGACCTACCCATCTCATCACCTCTGAGTAATTTTCCTTCAGGGCGGAGATATAGCTGAGACCCCAACATGATGCAACCCAATCAGGTTTGATTTCCAAGGCTTCTTTAAATTTTGTGACGGCTTCCTCAAGCTGTCCCGTCAAGAAATAGCAAAGGGCCATAGAATCCAGTGGATTGGCATCCTTAGGGGAAACCGTTACATATTTCTTGAAATACTCAATGGCCTTCTCGAAATCCTCCATGCGCATATACACAAAAGCAAGTTCATTAAGAGCCGGTCCATATTCTGGATCGAGCTCCAGGGCTATGTTGAACTCCTCGATGGCTTTATCGATTAATGCCCTAGCATCATAATAATTCGCCAAATCATAATGAACCATTTTTTCCTTGGGATATTTCTCGGCCATTTGTTTAAGGATACGAAACCTCTTTTCTGGATTACGTTCTACAGCATTGGCATAAGCTGCCTCGATGTAAAGTCTTTCCTTTTCCGTTGCTTTGTCAGAATAAGTCTTGGCTTTCTCATAAGCCTCTATTCTAGCCTTGCCGCGTACTGAACGGGCAAGATAGAGATAGGCTACGGCAAATTCTGGATCGAGCTCTACGGCTTTCTCGAAAGATCGCCTGGCGTCATCATAATAGAGCTTTTCAAGATTCTCTCTTCCCTTTAGATAATAATTATATGCTTCCGTCGAATCTGTGATCGCTTCAGAGATATTCAACTGAGCTGCTTCGATCTTTTGTAGGGAGATCCCCAGGCCTTGGGATATCTCTCTGCTCAGCTCATCTATCTGTGTCTCAAGAATACTCTGCGCTCCTAATCCTTTTGAGCTGGCACTCTTCACAAGTCTCTTGGTCTCTGAATCCAACACCTTTACATCTGTAACAAACATATCACCGGCCTTATTGAGACTGCCTCTGACTAGGACTGATATGCCTTCCCTCCGGCAAATCTCAAATCCTGTATCGCTGTCAATGAATTCTGCATCCTCCTTCCCCATCTGTCTGAGAAGATCGCGCATACGCTCCCATGTCGCTACATAGAAATATCCCGTGTTTTCAAGGTTGGTTATCAGGAGATTAGGGAGAGATTTTTGATAGATATCATACTCCTTATCCCCGGTCAGGTTTTCAAAGCTGATGACTGCTACTGAGTTCTCAATCTTTGGAGCGAGAGGGATTTCTTTCTGGGGAAAAAGCTGCCAGACCACTACTGCTGCAACTACAACGGCGATAACAATTAGAGCAGGAATGAGAAGCTTCTTTAATCCAAAGGTCACAGTGATCTCTCTTGAAGTGAGAGGCTTTCTTTTTGAAATGGCTTTCTCTGTGGTAGGAAGTTCTTTCTCCAAATTATCTAATCCAGCATACAGCTCTTCTGCGGACTGAAATCTACTCTCCTTTTCTTTCTCCAGGCATTTGAGGATTAAAAGATTCAAACCCTCTGGTACCTGAGGGTTAGTTTCTTTGGGACTTTTCGGTATCTCCCCTTTATGTTTCATGGCAATGCTTAAAGGCGTATCGCCTTCGAATGGCAGCTTTCCTGTCACCATCTCATACAGAATTACACCCAAAGAATAGATATCCGAACGATGATCGACTTCCCTCGCTTCGGCCTGCTCTGGAGACATGTATTCAGGAGTGCCGATGATTATGCCCTCGCCAGTTAAGCCTTTTGCCCTCTGTGACCTGGCTATCCCAAAATCCATGATCCGGGCATTTCCCTCTTTGTCGATCATAATGTTGCTGGATTTTAAGTCACGATGCACAACTCCCGGCCTATGGGCTTCTGCCAATCCATCGCTCACCTGTTTGGCTATTGAAATGGCTTTCCCAGAAGGTAACTGCCCCACTCTTCTTATAAAACTCTTCAGATCCTCCCCTGGGATATACTCCATCGTGATAAAGTGTGTTCCCTCAGCATCACCAAGGTCGAACATCCGACAGACATTCCTGTGAGAGATCATTCTGGTGGTCTTCAGCTCGTTGCGGAATCGCTCAATGGTCTTTGTCTCAATGGCAACTTCAGGATTTATGAGTTTGAGAGCTATCTCCTGTCCAATCTTCTTGTCTTCCACTCTGTAGACTGCTCCCATGCCGCCTTTACCCAGCTCTTCGATGATTTCGTATCTTCCAGCGAGCAGAGTTCCTCTTGGATATTCCTCAACAGCTGTTTCCATTGTTTTGGTAACAGATATATCCTCGAGAGAGCTCAGCTTGGTACCGCAGTCTGCACAGAAGGTTGCAGTCTGAGGATTATCTGACTGACATTTGGGGCACTTGATAGCCATTAATGACCCTTATTGCTATGAAAAAGCATATCAAGGAATCAGTGAGGTGTCAAATAACTTCTGGGAATATCCATATGAGTGCTACAGAAAGCATAATGATGATATGGCGATAACAGACTTTTCTTGAGCCGGGACAGAAGAAGGAGCTGCGGTATCTCGGGTTTAGAATTAAAAAGAGACTAAACGGATTACGGGACCTTCAGCTCAGCCAACCTCTGCCTGGCATCCTCGACTTCATGGAGTCTAGGGTCAGCATCCTTCCAGAGATCGAGGAATTTCTCGTAATGCTCGATGGCTTTGGCTCGATCTCCCTTCTGCTCATAGAGCTTGGCTACACGGTAAAGGTATTTGGGATGGAGTAAGCGGCGCGATTTTCCCTCAGGGTCAAAGTTGATGAGGCGCTCGTATTCGGCGATAGCCTTATCCAGGTCGCCCTTTCTGGCGTAAGCTCGGGCTAAGACATCCTGGATAAAAGGGAAGTTATGGAAAACCAGGTGTACTATATTCATCCAGGGCGGAACCAGAGGTTCAGCCTCTTCCATGACCTTGATGGCCTCATCGGCAGAATCTTGAGCGAGAAGAATTTCAGCCCGGAGCAGGCTGAGTTTTAGCTTTGTCTGAGCGGCCCAGGTTGGCGCTTGAAGGGAAGCGCTGGGGAAAAGGGATTCAGCCGTGTCGAGCCTCGTCTTGGCCGAGTCGATCTTGCCTTCTTCCACATCGAAGAATCCTTCGACTAAGTTATATTCAAGCGTATGAAACGAAATATTCTCGGGCTGTGCTTCTTTGGCAAAGTTGAAATTCACTTTTCCATTTTCCCGGCCAAGCTCGACTTCCCCTCTTTCATAGAAAAGCCAGGCATTCACCAAGGCCCAAAGGCCGATCAGGTCTATATCTGTTATTAATTCTCTAGCCATTCTGCGATCGGCCGAAGACTGCTCATAGCTGCCGAGAAGGTTTCGGAAGATGGACCGCCATGTGAGTCCCTCAAGCTTCCAGCGCCAGAAGGGATTATTCTGGATGACCTGATCTGTCCACTTCATGGCCTCGACATAATTCCCTTTGACAGCAAAGATATAGGCTATGCTCGGTTCGCAACCTTTATCAGGCTTAAAGGCCAGTGCTTGTTTGAAGCTGGCTACAGCCTCATCGAGTCTGCCCATTCGGAAGTAGAGTGTACCCAGAGAATCATAAGGTTCGGCTTCTCCCGGCGAGACGGAAATATATCTCTTTAAACATTCAACACCCTTTTCAAAATTCCCCATGTCGGCATAAATAAATGCGGCTGTGCCTAGGGCAGACCCGCCGTTAGGGTCAAGATCAAGGACCCTGTTGATGGCTTGAAGAGCCTCTGCAAACTGATTCTTACTTTTGTAATACACAGACAGAGACTCAAGAGCCTGTTTTTCGTAAGGATATTTTGCTACCAATTCTCCAATGAGGGTCCATTTCTTTTCTCTATTCTTCTCGATAAATTGGGCATAGTAGGCCTCGATATACAGCTTCTCTTTTTCCGAAGCTCTGTGCGCATATTTCTTAGCCTTCTCTATAGCCTCATCCCGCGCTTTGTTATCTGCCAGCCCCAAATAGGACCAGCTAAGATAGAGATAAGCCATGGCGAAAGAGGGGTCGAGCTTGACGGCTCTTTCGAAGTTCTGTCGGGCATCGTCGTAATAAACCTTCTCCCAGCTCTCTATACCCTGGATAAAGGCGTTGTAGGCCTCCGGCGAAGAAGTTGTGAGTTCAGCGATGTCCCATCGGGTGGATCCGATTTTTTGTGCGTCAAGGCCTATTCCTTCTGCGATTTTTTGGCTCAGCTCATCGATCTGTGTCGACAGGATGCTGGCAGCTCCTTGACCCCTCGCAGTGGCGCTTTTCAACGATTTCTTGCTGTCCACGTCCAAAACTTTGACGTCGGTTACGAAGATTTCGCCGGCCTTAGCGTAAGTTCCAAGAACAATCGCTCTCACACCTTCTCTGCGGCAGATTTCAAAACCTAGATCCTGATCGATAAACTCTACATCACCCATCCCCATCTGCTTGAGAAGGTCCCGCATCCTCTCCCAGGTTACAACGTAAAAATAGCCGGAGCTCTCGAGGTTGGTAATGAGAAGATTGGGAATGACTTTTTGGAAATAGTCGAAGGTTTCTTCCCCTGTCTGATTCTCGAAGCTGATGACGGCTATGGAATTTTCGATCTTAGCGGGAAGAGCAGCCTCTTTCTTAGGAAGAAGCTTCCAGATAGCGAATCCGATAACGATGACTGCGATTAAGGCCAAGGCAGGCAGGAAAAGCTTTTTTAATTTTAAGCTGAATTGGACGGTAATTTCCCTTGAGGTGAGAGGCTTCTTTTTCAAGATTGCCCTCTCGGTCGTGGGAATGTCTTTCTCTAACTTGCTCAACTCCGACAGGAGCTCTTCCGCGCTCTGAAAGCGTTTCTCTCTGACCTTCTCCAGACAGCGGAGGATCACTCGGCTGAGGTCGACAGGAACCTGCGGATTGATAGACCTGGGATCGGGAGGAACTTCGCTCTTGTGCTTCATGGCCACGGCAAGCGGAGTGTCTGCTTCGAAAGGAAGTCTTCCTGTGACCATCTCAAAAAGGATCACACCAAGAGAATAGATGTCCGAGCGCTGGTCGACTTCCTTCGCTTCAGCCTGCTCGGGTGACATGTACTCAGGCGTTCCGATCATCACACCTGCACCAGTTATCCCTTTCGCCTCAAGAGAGCGAGCGATCCCAAAGTCCATGATCCGAGGATCGCCTCCTTTGTCAATCATGATGTTGCTGGCCTTGAGGTCACGATGGACAATCCCCAATCGATGGGCTTCCGATAGTCCCTCGCACACCTGCTTGGCTATCTTTATGGCTGTGCCCGCATCAAACCGCCCAATCCTTCTGATCAGATTCTTTAAATCCTCCCCGGGAACATACTCCATGGTAATGTAATGGATACCTTCCTCATCGCCAAGATCATACATCCGGCAGACATTCCTGTGGGAAATCTTTCGGGCTATCTTCAATTCATTACCGAACCGTTCGATGGTCTTCCTGTCGGCAGAGACTTCAGGCTTAATCAGTTTTAATGCCACCTCTTCATGTATCTTTTTATCCTCAACCCTGTAAACCTTTCCCATCCCTCCTTCACCCAGCTCCTCGATGATTTCGTACCTATTAGCGAATAAGCTTCCCCTAGTTAGTTTTGCAACTGGCATTTCGAGGGTTTCTGTCAGAGATAACCGAGAGTCCTCAAAGGGGATTAATTGAGTGCCGCACTCCTTGCAGAATTTAGAATCAGAGGTATTTTCAAACTGACATTTGGGACACTTCATTATTTGCCAGCCCCTTTTTTGTTTCTGAAAGAAAGATAACAATACATTTTGAGTGTGTCAAGCGCCAATAAGCTGTAGAATTTTGGGACTAGAATTTGGTGACTAGAATTTGGTGACAGTATACTCATTACCTTAATTCGATAAATTAAGTGATCGCGTATACTGTCCCCGAATTAGAAGATGAACTTGATGCCGAGTCGGGCTGAAATCGGGGGATAAAATAGGTAATCCCTCTTAAAACGGGGATCAGGAACATACCCAGAGGTCTCGAGTTCCCAATCCTTACTGAGCACCTGGTCTTCTGTGACCTGGAGCTGATACAGAGTGCGAATCTCATAGCGTACTGTGGTCGTAGAAACATCAAAAACGTTATCCACATTGATGTTGAAGTTGAGCCTCGTTTTCCCGAGTTTCAAGTTGTATTCGGCATACAGGTTGGCAAACCACAGGAATGGATAGCGCCCCAGGCTTCCTCTGTTGTAAGGCATGAAGGTACTATAGGCACCCAAGACCCACCACCTCTCTGTGATAGGGGTGCCGCTCATGGCATTGATGACGGCTCCCATGGTGAGACCGAAAGGAAAGGTGTATGCACCGTAGAACTTGAGAAAATGAGTTCTGTCTGTTCCAAGCGGGCCATCGAGCGGGTTGAGATCCTTATCGTAGGCAATGAGCCAGTTGTCATAGCTTCTCTCGACATTAGGGCTGTTTCTTCCTAATTCGTCCGAGCTGGCCAGGCCGGAATAGTTACCGGTCAGTCTGCTCCAGGTGTATGATAACCCAGCTAGCCAGTTGTTAGACAGCCTCTTGTCCAGGCTGAAATTCACAGCCCAGTATTCCCTCTTGGCCTTGGGGGTTTCCGGATATTTGGGATCAAACTTCCCGCCGTTTGTGGTGTGAAGAGAATATCCAAATCCAGGATTCGTGAAGTAATACTTCTCTCCCTCACCTGGTACCCAGATACCTGTGTCTTCGATAGCATAACGGAGGTGTTTCTGGACAAGCCGCACTGTGGCTGATATATTTTCGCCCAGCATTTTTTCCACACCCAACGAGAACTCCCTTTGGCTCATGGGCTTCAGATCTGGATCCACATCTTCAAAATCGACTATAAACCAATTCATCAAAAACAGCAGATCACCGGGATAATAGCTGTTTATCCCGATCTTATCCCATTCATAGGTATCCAGTGTGTAATAAGCGGTCTTGGACTTAAATCCACCAAAGGCATACGAGGCAAAATAGAGCTTCATCACATCAAAATAGAGGCCGTAGCTTCCAAAAACCTTGAGACTGGAATCTCCGAAAACGTCATACACGAATCCGATTCTGGGAGCCAATTTGTCTTCAAATTTGAAGTCAATGGGATTCACACCTTTGAGTTCTGGATTGTCACTGTAGTTCGGAATGTATTCGCTCTCTGTCCGGACGCCGAGATTCAAAGTGAGCTTTCGTTTGATCGTCCAACTGTCCTGGAGGTAAATGGCCCAGCGGTCGGAATGAACATCAAAGAAATGGCCGCGTGGTCCTGTCAGTTCATTCCCATAGACTGCATAGCAACCATATGTCCCCATGCCGTAGTTCTGCCCGTAGAGAACAAGGGGCCAATCCCAATAGAAAACTAAATTTGGAAAATCGGGGTATTTATATCCATACTTCCAGTCTTCGTCTGTGCGCACCCATTGAATCCCGAGTTTCCAGGCATGCTCGCCGGCGAGCTCCATATAATAAGTGAAATCGCCATTAATATAGGATTTCTGATTGAGTCTTTTTTCAGAAACATTTAATGCCCCGCCAGGCATATTTGCCCAACCTCTCGGCCTGATATACTCGGCAGGGATATCAGGATAGACGGAGTTCCCTGCTCCAATATGGACCCAGCGGGGCTCTGTGGGTTGGACAAGTTGGTCAGTCCAGTCGTTCCGATAAAAAGAGCCTCCCCGAAGACTCAGCAGGATATCGTTTCCGAACATGAAATCCGCATGCGCAGAAGCGGTCCAATTGGGGAAACTGTAACCATAGTCCGGCCAAACATCCATCGGATCTCCTGTTCCAGCCTGGGGTGGAAGCTCTCCCTTGTATTTTCGAAAATTGTTCACAAAGCTCGCCCCAAGGCGCATGAAACGGAAAGGCTGAGCCGTGAGTTTCACCTGGAAATTCCAGTATGTATCTCTACGCGTATAATCCCCCTTGATCAGAGAAGGCTCAAATTGGACATGCCTTTCTGTGGTCAGAAAGACGGGGAGAAAAGAGCCGAAAAACCACAGCCTGTCTTTGAGTATGTACCCTCCAAGGCTGAATCCGATTTCAAACCTATCAATCTTGTCCTTTCCGTACAGATCCTGATAATTGACGTATTCGGCTACGGTGATATCGTATAGACTCAGACGGAGGGTGTCTCTTTCCTTTCCGGTGAGTCTCGAGCCGCTGTAGAAGCCGATGAGCTCGCCGTGGAATTCGTTTCCGCCCTGGCGGGTGATTACGGTAACCACTCCACCCAGGGAGCCACCGAATTCTGCCTGATAGCCGCTCGCCTTGACCTGAATTTCATCGACAAATTCAAATGCAGCTCCCTGTCCACGATCGCCAAGATAGAGGTTGGTAATATCTGTCCCATCGATATAGTACATGTTTTCAGCCCCTGAGGCGCCGTCCACAGAGATACCTGCCAGCAACGGTTCATTGACAACACCAGGCACCGCGGTGACAAGGGTGTCGAAGTCCCTCCCTCGGGGAAGAACCTCGAACATTTCTTTGGTCATGGTCATCCCTTTGGCTGTGCTCTTGACATCAATCAGGGGTGACTGGCCGACCACTGTTACCTGTTCTTCGAGGCCTCCTATCTGCATCTGGATATCCAGTTTTACTGTCTGCTCGATATCGACGACGATCCCCTCTCTCGTGATAGTCTTAAATCCCTGAAGTGTGAAAGTGATTCTGTAGGTTCCGGGTGTGAGGGCAAACAGGCGGTAATCTCCGTCTGCATCTGTGACTGTGGCGGCCATGCCCACAAGTTTAGGACTGGTGGCTTCGACTGAAACCCCTGGAATTGGACCACCTTGCTCATCGGTAACGGTCCCGAAAATTTTTCCAGTAGGAACCTGGGAGCAAAGAAAGTTGCTCACAAATAAAATCCCAAGTAATAAAAGAAAAACCCTTTTGCTGAAATTCATCTTTTCCCTCCGTGTTCCCTTCATTAGCTTTTCGCTTTTTAAGCGAGGAAGCTGTTATCGATCGGCCTGTTTGGACAAGCTGCTGAAATTCAATCGAATTCTACCCCACGTATTTGATCAATCGCTGCTTTAGTATGGGTAAATTCTATTTAAGATCAATAAGAAAAGTCAAGTTGCATTGAAGCGTCAGGTTAGATCTTAGATAAAATTTGGGGACTAGAATTCGGTGATAGAATTCGGTGACAGTATACGCGATTACTAAACTCCCCGAACTTTGCATCCCGATTTATTCACAAGCCTGTTTTTCTTGCTCTGAGAAAAACAGTCAATAACAAGATACCTCCTATGGCAAATGCAATCGCTGCAATTATCCTGAAAGTTGTGGCTCCATCATCCATTATCATCCAGAAATTTATCACAGCTACTAAAAAGAAAATTAAGGAAGCAAGGCCATATGACCAGGATTTTGAAATCAACTTCGACATCATTAGCACTCCTTAACTTATGTGAAATATTCTTTTAGTTCTAGAACAATAGTCCTAAGAAGAGGTACGAAAAGAGGAGAGAAAAGTTTGTTCACTGAAGATTTCGTCCGGCTAAACCTAAAAAGAGGAATTCCGTAAATTGAAGTAAGGAGCACAAAATGTTTCAAACACTCGGTCTTCTGGAAATCAGCATAGTTGTTATCATTCTGGTAGCATGGATATGGGGGATTGTGGATCTTTTACGAAGGGATGTTTCCAAGAACGAATTTTACAAATGGCTAGGGATTATCCTGGTCATGCATGTGGTCGGATTCTTCTTGTATTCGATGCGCCGTCCCTGGCAAAAAAATCCTTAAGTGCTTTTTCTTTGATGGTTCGATAAATTTCAAACGCCTGTCTTTGATCTCATCTTACGACTGAATTTGGGGACCGACTGAATTTGGGGACAGTATACTCATTACCTTAATTCGGAGAGTTTAGTAATCGCGTATGCTGTCCCCGAATTAATTGTCACCGAATTAATAAAAAAATGCTTGCTGTACCTAGAAATTTTAGGTATAATACCTAGAAAATCTAGGTATGAGAGTATAAAGATGGTATCGAAAAATTTAATGGCCGCTTCGACAAAACCCCTGATTTTAACCATTCTCGACCGGGGAGAAATGTACGGGTACCAGATCATCCATAATGTCATCCAGCTTTCTGGGGGGACTCTTGAATGGTCTGAGGGGATGCTCTATCCCGTCCTTCACCGCATGGAAAAGGAGAACTTCATCCGGTCTCAGTGGAAAGTATCCTCAAACGGAAGGCGGCGCAAATACTACCGTTTGACTGAATTGGGCAAAAAAGAACTGGAGAAGGAAAGAAATCATTGGATGAAGGTACACAATGTGCTCTCCAAACTTTGGTCTCTCTCCCCTTCGTTCGATTGACGGAGAAAAAACAAAAGGAGTATCGCATGTTTGACCTAGAAGAAGCGATAAAACATTGGCGAAAAATCCTGAATAAAAATGATGCCTTGGAGGATGGTTACAAAGAAGAACTGGAAAACCATCTCAGAGATAAGATCGACTATCTCGTGAGTTTGGGTTCCTCGCAGAGAGAGGCATTTGAAGAAGCCGTAAGAAAGATCGGTGAAGCCCAAAGCATCGGCTCAGAATATTTCAAGACCGACACACGGCATATAAGCGGGCGCCCACCCTGGAAGAAAAGCCGTTGGCTGCCGCCTCTTTTTTCAAATTATCTGAAAATCGGACTCAGAAAAATTAAACGGCAGAAAATCTATGCCCTCATCAATATTGCAGGTCTAGCTGTCGGGCTTGCCTGCTGTGCGGTGATCATCCTGTACGTCACCAACGAACTCTCTTACGACACTTTTCACAATGATGCAGACCGCATTTACCGGGTAGCTGTGCACAGGATCGGTATCGTCGGTGAACACTGGTTTGTAGCAACCCCCGCGCCATTGGGACCTGAACTTTCGAGAAGTTATCCCCAAGTGGAACAAGCCGTGAGGGTGGTTCCGCCTTATGAGAACGCAAGCCATGTCCTGGTGGTCCGAGGCGAAAAGCGTCTTTTCGAAACCCGCGTCTGGTTTGCGGACGAGGATATTTTCGAGCTCTTCCGCATGCCTTTCATTCAAGGAAATCCTCGAACAGCCCTCACCAATCCTAACACGGTTGTCATCACCGAGGGAATGGCGAATAAATATTTCGGCGAAGAATCATCTTTAGGGCAAACGCTCCAGATCGAGATCGACTATGATACGGGTGTTGTAGAGCTTCAAGATTACGAGGTGACAGGTATCATAAAAAATGCGCCCGCCAACACCCATTTGAAATACGACATATTCCTGTCTATGGAGACCATGAGAAGCAACCTGGCGGATTTTGAGGAAAATTGGCTCAATCCTAAACCAAAATACACCTATGTGAAACTGGCTCCCGATACAGATGTCGCGAATTTTGAGGAGCAGATTCAACGCATTTCCCAAACGGTCCTTCAGAGATATTCTGAAAAATACAATCGAAAAATGGACCTGTATGAATTATTCCTCCAGCCTGTGACCAAGATCCACATGTTTTCCCGCTATATGAGAGAAATCGACCCTCCCGGAAATTGGTACTATCTCTATATTTACTCCATCATCGCTTTCCTGATTCTGCTCATCGGGTGCATGAATTTCATCAACCTGTCTGCCGCTCTTTCAACCACCCGCACCAAGGAAGTCGGCATGCGCAAGGTGGTAGGTGCCCAGCGTCGGCAGCTTGTCTGGCAATTTCTGGGAGAGTCATTCTTGATCACCTTCCTCGCCTTTATCCTGGCTTCTGGACTGGCTTCTCTTCTGCTTGTCCCTTTCAATCAGATGGCAGGTACAGACTTGACTTTGTCCGGGCTTGCACAACCAATTGTACTTTTATCAGTGTTGGGATTGCTTCTTATTGTCAGCATCGGATCAGGGATCTATCCTGCCCTTATCTTAACAGCATTCAATCCTATCTCTGTTCTACAGGGAAAATTGGCTCCAACCTCCCGCGGATCCGGAGCTCAGAAGATCCTGGTCGTCGGACAGTTTGCCATCTCCATTTTTCTCGTCATCTGTGCCCTCACTGTTTTTAAGCAACTCAATTTTATGAAGGGACGGGCTTTGGGATTTGACCTGAAACAAAAACTCGTGCTTCGTGTCAAAAGCAACATGCCTCATTTGAGGCGGGATTACGAGGCTATCAAAAATGACTTTCTCCAGAATCCTTCGATCACCGGGGCAACGGTGTCCTCCTCTGTTCCAGGAGACAGGACGGATTCGGGTTACTACCTGTCGCCGAGAATAGGAGATTTCAAGGGAACCCCATTCATCAAGGTTATCACCATGGACTATGATTTCATCTCCGAATACGAAATCAAGATGGTCGCAGGAAGGTCCTTCCAGCGGGGTGCTGGTAATGACGAAAGAGAGAGTTATCTGATCAACCTGGCCGCAGTCAAAGAGCTTGGATTTTCCTCACCCGACGAGGCTTTGGGAAAAAATTTCCAGGCCTCTTATCACAGGATAAACAAGAGAATAATCGGTATTACCGCTGATTTCCACTACCGAGGCATGCAGGAAGTAGTGGAACCTCTGGTTATGGACATCGAAAACTCCCTATTCGAAGCCATCACCCTTTCCATTCGTGTGGAGAACATGAACAATCTCATGCGGTTCATACAGAGCACATGGGACGAACATTTTCCTGGCGTTCCTTTTGAGTATTCCTTCCTGGATGAGAATTTTGATCGGGAATACAGGTATGAGGACCGAATGGGAAAACTTCTGGGGATCATCACAACCCTGGGATTTTTCATTGCCTGCCTCGGCCTGTTTGGTTTGGCATCCTTTGTCGCCCGGTCCAGGATAAAAGAAATCGGAATCCGGAAAGTACTTGGCGCCTCGACATCCAATATCGTATCCATGTTGTCTAAAAAATTTGTCCTTCTCATTCTCATCTCCGTAATCATCGCCTCCCCGATTGCCTGGTATTCCATGAACAAGTGGCTGCAGGACTTTGCCTACCGAATCGACATGGGCCTGTATATGTTCTTTGTGGCTGCAGCTGGGGCTCTGGTGATAGCCCTGACCACAGTGAGCATTCAAGGAATCCGTGCTGCAGTCGTAAATCCTGCGAACTCACTCCGGAATGAATAAGAGCTGAAACTGACGGTTTGACCGGCAATCCTTGCTGTGCTATATGTTACGCAGCATGCCAGATGAGGACAAGTCTCCAAAGCCTGCTTTTCGTAAGGCTCTGGGCGTCTTTGATGGAATCGCCATACTTATAGGCATCTGTATAGGCGCAGGCATTTACTCCACACCCCAGATCATTGCAGGCTACCTCGGATCGTTCAAACCCATCCTTTTTCTCTGGCTCCTCGCAGGTTTTTTTGTGTTTACAAGCGGGCTGATCTATGCCGAGCTGGGCACACGAATGCCTCATACCGGGGGAGAATACATCTACATCAGCAGATGCTTTGGCCGCTATGC
>Ga0209427_10000956_pt1 | contig 32457 bp, 38 predicted proteins | sample DeeMarSWOR136_30_FD_187465 | JGI IMG/M metagenome (GOLD analysis project Ga0209427, IMG submission 187465) | Marine sediment microbial communities from White Oak River estuary, North Carolina - WOR-1-36_30 (SPAdes) (version 2) | ecosystem: Environmental > Aquatic > Marine > Intertidal zone >...
TTTACGTAATGTCATAGCAAAAGTACTTGGTTTTTCGGGTATTTGAAAATCTTTTTTTGTAATACAAAGAAATTCACCATTTCTAATATATATTGATTCTTTTTGTTTTGTCCTAATGTTTTTAATTCTAATTAGAAACTCGCTACGAGTCAGTTGATATATCTTATCTATGTTATTACCAAGTATATTTTGAATCTCTGAAACAATAACATAGATATCAAATGATGAAAGCTTTCTTTGCATTTCTCGTGGTTATATTGGATATATTATTTTAATACTGTTTATTTCTTTAACTTATTTAAAAAGTTACATCAAATTTATTAAAAATTTATAGCTAAATTATTAATTTCTATGACAGTAACAATGTTTCCTCATTTCATCAACATCACAAAAAGTATCAAAAAATTGATTGAGATTTATGCCAAGTTCCTCTTTTCCTTTTTTTGTAAGAGAATATTTTTTATTATCATCTACTGTAAGTAGTTCTTTCTTTGTAAGATATTTTAAAACAGGATATATTGTTCCAGGACTTGGACGATGCCCTCTTCTTTGTTCAAGTTCTTTTGTTATTTCTGCTCCTGTCATTTCTTTTTTACTTATTATCCATAATATCAGAAATGAAAGGAAGCCTTTCATCCTACAATGTCTATTCTGATAATTGTGATGTGTACACATTGTTATTTTGTATCGGTTAATCGATATTAATATTTTAGGAATTGTATTTTTTATCGGATTTGCGATAATTTTAAATAATAATATCGCATTTACGATATCGGAAATCCAATATAAAGGAGATAAAAAATGTGTCACGAACCAAATAGAATGTATAGATATCATGGAATACATTGTTTTAGGCAGTTTCTAACAAAAGAAGAAAAAATTGAACATCTAGAAGAATATAAAAAATGGTTAGAAAAAGAAAAAAAAGGTGTTGAAGAAACAATTGAGGAATTAAAAAAGGCTAGTTAAATCTAGCCAATATTTTTTATTGATATGAAAATTCCCATAAAAATCACACCTTCAAAAACTTCGATATAACTGATTTATGTTTAAGAAATGTACATATCATATTGCTTTATATCAATGGTTTTTTTAAAAATGATTGGGCTTTTAATAATCTGTTAAATAAAAATATTAAGTTTTTATTTCCAGTTAGGAGGTTTCAGAAGTTTAAGTTTAATACCTTCCTTATCAGCAGCACTTTGGAGAATATCCCTTAATGTTTTTGCCTTTATTTTCATGTCATCTTTGTTAATTTCTGGTTTATTAATATTCTTTTTTGCAATATCAAGTGAATTTTCAAGTACCTGAATAGGTAATAATGCAGAAGCAAGACAAAAGAAACTTTTTGATCTTCCGTCATTAAAATTTACAAGCATTTCTTTAAGGATTTTAATTCTTTTTTCTTGTTGTTTGATGAATTCTTCAAATCCTTTATCTTTAATAAAATTTAGGTTTGGAGTTGCTTTTTTATGAGTTACAAATGAATCGTATGCATCTTTTCCAAACCATTCACTATCAAATTTTTGGCATGGAAAATCTTTGCATTCCCCACACGTTTCAAGATTTTTATTTTTAAAACAGCATGTTATAATCGAACAAGTCTGTCCCATTATTTCAAGGAAGTGAGGTCCTAAACAACCAGGGCATTTTGATTTTCCTTCAGTATAATATCGTGGACATAGACCACAATCAATCCCACAGCAACCAATAGTTGGATATTTTTTTTCAAAATTATTCATAATTCTTCCTTATTTCTATTAAGATTATTATATTACTGTTTTTTTTAACAAATTCCTATTTATTATACCTATTAAATAATTAATTTATGCAAAACCATGAAACGGTTCAAGAAATTTAAGTTATTGGTCCAATAATACCACCAATATAGAGAATAATTGTTGCAATGACTGTTACCAATATATTATCATCTATTTTCCCAAATTCATATCTTTCAAATAATGATGCAACAACAGCTGCAATTACACCCCAAAGTGGAATTGATGGATTCCCAGAATTTGCTAAAAAATATCCTATGGGAATACAAACACCCATCATGTAAATATTACCTATCATGTGCTTCTTTCTTTCCTTGAATGCAAAATTTCTAACAATTCCAGTGATTCCATCACCAAATGCAATAAAAGCAGGTGGGATTATTGCAACCCAGGGATTACCAAGAATTTCCCATAAGATGAAAATCGTTAAACCCCACATAAAACAAAATGTTACATCATTAATGTTATCCTTTGTTTGAAACCAATAAAGAATATTACCTTGTTTATGGGCAAAGTATGTAAATATTGTTAAAACCAAACCAGCAAGTAAAGGATACCATGGATTTGAAAATACAAAGGGGACTGCTATAACTATAACTCCACCAGCAAGAATATGGATTATTTTCCTGTTATAATATACAGCAACTTCTTTTTTAATCTCTTTTTTTATCATCCATTCGTATAAATTTTTTGTTAAAAGAAATACTATTCCTGTATAAAATGTTAAAATGAAAACCCAAAAAAATTCATTGTGGATTATCTGATTGAGCATTGCCCCCCTTATCCTTTTCTCTTATTTAAATCTAATAGAAAAGAACCAAGATAAAACAATTAATAGAAACATATTTAAAACTAAGGTTAATCCAGGTAATTGCAAAAAAGACTCCGAAGTCAAAGGAGGAAATAAATGAACGGAAAAATAAAATGGTATAATCCAAGAAAAGGGTATGGTTTTGTTGAAGGTGAAGATGGAAAAGATATCTTTGTTCATAAGTCAGCTATACCCCAAGGAGTCTTCCTAAAAGAGGGAGACAATATTGAATATGAAATAGAAGAAACTGATAAAGGTCCAAAAGCTGTTAATATTAAGAAAGGTTAAAAGGCAAAAGAATTTAAATATTGAAGTAAAGAAAAGAATGGGAAAATTCTATTTTTTACTTATTTCTTTTTCTTTTTCAAAGCATTCATTACAAATAGTATTGCCTGCAGGAATTCTTCTACCACAAATGCTACAAATACTACGATCAACACGTTTGAAACCAATAATTATTTCATAATTTTTTGAACTCCACTTAAACATGAGTCCTTCCCTATGTATTCCAGGCATCCAATATCCCCATCTAATATCTTTTAAACTAAAAGAAATCTTAAATTCATATATAATCTTTTGTTTAATAATATGGGAAAAAATACTTAAACAAGGGTAATATAAGCCGACTCGAGTAGTGAATAAATTATGAAAGCTTTCATAACAGGCGGTGCAGGATTTATTGGAAGTCACCTAGTTGATAAACTTCTCAGTAGAGGTAATTTTGTTACTTCATTTGATAATCTTAGCTCTGGAAAAAAAGAATTTTTTAAGCAACATAAAAAAAATGAAAATTTTAGATTTATTGAAGCTGATCTACTTGATCTAAGGCAAGTTAAAAGAGAAATAAAAGACCATGATGTTATATTTCATATAGCAGCTAATCCTTTTGTTAGACTTGGTGAAAAACAAACAAAACTTGATCTAGAGCAGGGACCTATTGCGACATATAATATTTTAGAATCAATGAGGTTAAATGGTATTAAAAAAATTGTTTTTTCTTCAAGCAGTGTTGTATATGGAGAAACACCAAAGATTGCAATTCCTGAAACCTATGGACCCGCCCTTCCAATTTCTCTTTATGGCGCAGGAAAGCTTGCTTGTGAAGGATTGATTAGTGCTTTTTGCGGAACTTTTAATTTTCAAGCTTGGATTTTTAGATTTGCAAATGTTGTTGGAATTCGTGGGACACATGGAGTGATTATAGATTTTATAGCAAAACTTAAAAAAAATCCAAAAGAACTTGAGATTCTTGGTGATGGTAGACAACAAAAGCCATACCTACATGTAAGTGATATAGTTGACGGTATGATCTTTGGTTTTGAGCATTCTAATGATCAGATTAACTTATTTAATCTTGGATGTGATAGTAATACAACTGTTACAAGAATTGCAGAATTAGTAGTGGATGAAATGAATCTAAGAGATGTACAATTTAAATATACAGGAGGAATAAGAGGTTGGGCAGGGGATGTACCACGTTTTCAACTTGATATAAGTAAAATAAATAAATTGGGATGGAAGGAAAGTAATACTTCTGATGAGGCTGTAAGAAAAGCTATAAGAGAAATACTTCATAATTAATTATAATACAGGGGAAAAACTATGATAATTTCACGTTCACCTGTAAGAATAACTCTAGGTGGTGGCGGAACAGATTTATCTTCATATTATTCTAAATATGGTGGTGCACTTATTGCAGCTGCTATTGATAAATATACTCTTGTTACTGCCCATACTAGATTTGATGATGATATAAAACTTAATTATTCAAAAGCTGAACAAGTAAAAAATATTGATAAAATCAAGCATAACATTTTTAGAGAAGGTTTAAGACTTCTTAGTATCAAAAAAGGAATAGAACTAACATCTCTTTCTGATATGCCAAGTAGCTCAGGTCTTGGAACATCTGGAAGTTTTACTGTTGCAGTTCTCAATGCACTCCACACGTACAAAAGAGAATTCGTATCTCAAAAGCAGCTAGCTGAGGAAGCATGTAAAATTGAAATTGAAATTTTAAAAGAACCTATTGGAAAACAAGATCAATATATCGCTGCTTTCGGTGGGATTACCTCACTTAAATTTGCTAAGAATGGAACTGTAACAGTCGAACCTGTAAAGATGAGTGAAGAATCTCAGGATGAGCTTCATAACAATATTATGTTGTTTTATACAGGAATTTCAAGATCTGCTTCAAATATTCTTAGAGAACAGAACGAGAAAAGTAAAGAAGATGAAAGCACAACAATTGAAACACTTCATGAGATTAAGAGAATTGGACTTGAAACAAGAAAAGCATTTGAAAAAGGAGACATAAATAAACTTGGAGAATTTCTTGATATTCATTGGAATATTAAGAAAAAACTTTCAAATGGTATTTCAAATAAATATATCGATGAATGTTATGATCTTGCAAAGAAAAATGGTGCACTTGGTGGAAAAATAATGGGTGCTGGTGGTGGAGGATTCTTTATGTTCTATCATGATGGCAATAATACAAAAAAGACAGCTTTCATTAAAATATTGGCAAAAAAGGGTTTAAAAAGAATGCGCTATAATTTTGATTTTGAGGGCTCAAAAATAATTCTAAACATGAAAAATATTTAAAGAGGATTAAAATGGAAAATGAAAAGGAAATTGAGCAATATTTCAAAGAGATAAAAGAAATCTGTGATAATATTTCAAGAGAAGATATTGATAAAACAATTGAACTCTTATTTAATGCTTGGAAAAATGATAATCAGGTGTTTTTCTGTGGAAATGGTGGGTCAGCTGGAACAGCAACACATTTCATGTGTGATTTGTTCAAAGTAACGACTGTTGAAGATAAAAAACGTTTTAAATCTTATTGTCTAAATGACAACATTCCACTGATGACAGCACTTATTAATGACGAGGGTTTTGATAATCTTTTTATTGAACAGTTAAAAAATCTTTACAGAAAGGGCGATATACTTGTTTGTTTAAGCGTTCATGGAGGGTCTGGTAAGGATAGAGCAGGTCTCTGGTCACAGAATCTATTGAAAGCGATAGATTATGTTAACAAGAATGGTGGAAAAACAATTGGATTTTCAGGTTTTGATGGTGGAGCAATGAAGGAATTTTGTGATATTTGTATTGTTGTTCCATTTAATGCAACTCCTCATGTTGAGGCCTTTCATGTCGTTCTTCAGCATTTAATTGCTTTTAGGCTAAAAGAAAAAATAATAAATTACAAAGATTAAGATGAAAAATAAAGCGGTTTTTTTAGATAGAGATGGTGTGATAAACGAAATTGTTTATCACAAAGAAATGGGAATTATTGATTCACCATTTACTGTCGATCAATTTATATTATTACCAGAAGTAGGTAATGCTATTAACAGATTTCATGACCAAGAATTCATAGTGATACTTGTTTCTAATCAACCAGGTCTTGCAAAAAATAACTATGATTTAGAAATTTTTGAAAAAATAAGTAAAAAAATGAAAAATGAACTTGCAAAAACAGGATCAAATCTTGATGCTGAATACTATTGTTTTCATCATCCGGAAGCAAAAGTCGAGAAATATAAAAAAATCTGTGATTGTAGAAAACCAATGCCAGGAATGATATTGCAGGCGGCAAAAGATCATAATATTGATATTCCAAAATCATGGATGATTGGTGATGGAATAAATGATATTCAAGCTGGAATAAAAGCAGGTTGTAAAACAATACTTATTGGAAGAATGAAATGCGATGTTTGTAAAATCTTAGAAGATGAAGGAATAAAACCTGACTTTATTGCAGCAAATCTATTTAAGGCATCTTTAATTACCGAGAAAGAAGAGAGGACCTAAAATGGAAATATTTCTAGATACAGCAAATACTGACGAAATATCTGAAATACTTCAATGGGGACTTATTAAGGGAATTACAACAAATCAGAAAATTTTTCTTAAAGAAAAGGGATGTAATTTTGAAGAACAATCAAAAAAAATACTAAAGATGGTTGAACCTTATCCTGTTAGTCTTGAAGGACCAAATAATCTAGATGAACTTTTAGAAGAAGCTAGAAAATATAGCAAATGGGGAAAAAATGTTGTAATAAAGGTTCCAATGCTTGCTGATGGTAGTGGACTTAAGGCAGTAAAGATTCTTGAATCTAAAGGAATTAAAACAAATGTTACTGCTATGATGAGTGTTAACCAAGCAATGTTAGCAATTACTGCTGGTGCATCTTATGCTAGTCTTTTTTTCAATAGGATAAAAGATAGTGGTAGTGACCCTGTTGATGTTGTGAAAAAATCACGTGCAATTATTGATGCGGGTAACTTTAAAACTAAACTTATTGTTGGAAGCATTAGAAATCCATCCGATGTTGTAGAAATAGCCTCTGCAAATCCTCACATTATTACAATTCCCTATAAAATTTTAAAACAGATGCCGTATCATGAGAGAACTGTTTCAACCTTAGATGAATTCGAAAGAGCTTGGGAAGAATTTAAAAAAGCAGAAAAACAATGTTGAGTTTTTAAGAAAAACTTTTATTGAAAAAATTGTTGTTTAAGATTTGTTTATGCAAATGGTAATTTTATGTGGTGGACTTGCCACAAGACTTGGCAATCTTGTAAAGGATGTCCCAAAATCAATGATACAAATCAATAATAAGCCGTTTTTAGAATATCAAATTGAAAAATTAAAAAAACACTCAATAAAAGATATTGTTTTATGTGTAGGACATTTATCAGAGCAGATTGAAAACTATTTTGGTAATGGTAAAAAGTTTGGTGTAAATATTTTATATAGTTACGATAAAGAAAAGCCACTTGGTCCAATTGGAGCTCTAAAAAATGCTGAACCGATGCTTGAAGATATTTTCTTTATTATGTATGGAGATTCATATCTAAATGTGGATTTTCAAAAAATATACTCTTATTTTATAAGACAAAACAAACTTGGTTTAATGGCTGTTTTTAAAAATTTCAACAAATATGATAAGAGTAATCTAATTGTAAAAAACAACATGATTATTGGTTATGGAGAAAAAGAAAGAACGCAAGATATGATATACATTGATTATGGTACAAGCATTATTCAGAAAAAAGCTTTAAATTTAGTTCCAAAAAATACTTTTTATTCTACAGGGCAATTTTTTTCTAGTTTAATTTCAAAAAAAGAATTACTTGCATTTGAAGTTAAAGAACGATTTTATCACATTGGAAATCCAAATGCATTGAGAGAGTTTAAAAATTTTATTAAAACTCAATGAAAATATTGATATACGTTTCTAATATTGCCGAATCCATGAAGCTTCTAGCTAAATATTATATAATTGAAGATGCAGATATCGGAGAAAATACAATTATTAGGGATTTTGTAAATATTTTCGGTTGTAAAATTGGAAAAGACTGTAAAATTGCACCCTTTGTAGATATACAGAAAGGTGTGGTTATAGGTGATAGGTGTAAAGTTGAGCCTTTTGCATTTATTCCAACAGGTGTTACAATTGAAGATGACGTATTTATTGGTCAACATGTTTGCTTTATGAATGATAAAACACCAAAAGCATATGATCCAGAATGGAAACCAATGTCAACTCTTGTTAAAAAAGGTGCATCAATCGGAGCAGGGGCAATAATTATCTGTGGAAATACAATTGGTGAAGGGGCGCTTGTAGGTGCAGGTGCTGTTGTAACAAAAGACGTTCCTCCAAATACAATCGTTGTTGGAAATCCTGCAAAAATTCTTAGAAAGGTGAAATAATAATGGATATTATTCCTCCAGCAAAACCAATTTTTAGCAAAGAAATGGAGGAGGCAGCAATAAATGCACTTAGAAATGAAAAATTTATACTTGGGGAATCTGTATATAAATTTGAAGAAGAATTTGCTAAATATATCGGTACAAATTATGCAGTCTCAGTTAGTTCCGGAACAAATGCTCTTCATCTTGCACAGGTTGCAGCAAATCTACCAATCGGAGGGGAAGTAATCACTGTTGCAAGCTCATATATTGCAACAGCAAATTCAATTCTTCATGCAAATGGAACACCTGTTTTTTGTGATATAAATGATGAATATTTGATTGATGTAAATCAAATACCACTTAAAATTAATAAAAGAACTAAGGGAATTATGCCAGTCCATCTTTATGGATATCCAGCAGATATCGATGAAATTAATGATATTGCAAATAAAAAAAATCTTTTTGTAATAGAAGATTGCGCTCAATCACATGGAGCCCTCTATAAAGGGAAAATGACTGGGATATTATCAAATATGGGCTGTTACTCGTTTTATTCAACAAAAAACATGACCGTATGTGGCGATGGAGGCATGGTTACAACAAATAATGAAAAATTAGCTGATAAAATAAAACTACTAAGAAACCATGGACAATACCCAAAAGATGTACATACATTAGTTGGATATACAGCAAGATTAAACACAGTTAATGCTGCAATAGGTAGAGTTCAATTAAAACATCTTCCAAAATGGATAGAATCAAGAAGAAATGTTGCTAAAAGATATTACAAATTACTTTCTGATGTTGATGATATTACTCTTCCACCTGGGGATACAAAGGATAAAAAACCATCATACCATCTTTTTGAAATCAAAACAAAAAAAAGAGATACTCTGTTAAAATTTTTAAGGGATAATGGAATAATTTGTTTAATTCATTATCCAATTCCAATTCCATATCAACCGATTTATAAAAAATTATTTGGCTTTAAAGAAGGTGGTTTTCCAAAAAGTGAGGAACTATCAAAACAAGCAATGGATCTCCCGATGTTTCCTGAATTAAATGACAATCAAATAAAATATATTTCAGAAAAAATTCATGAATTTTTTAATAGGTGATCAACTGAAAATAGGAGTGATTGGAGCAGGTCGCTGGGGTAAAAAACATATCGATGAATATTCAAAAATGAAAGATGTTGAAGTTCTTTGGGTTTCTGATCTTAGTAAGCATAATCTCAATTTATGTAAAAACCAATACAATATAAAAAATGTAACAACAGATTATAATGATTTACTTTCATCAGATATTGATGCAGTAAGTATCTGCACCAGTAATGAAACACATTTTGAGGTTTGTAAAGATGCACTAATTGCAGATAAACATGTTCTTGTTGAAAAACCATTAACCCTTCAATCAAAGAAAGCATATAAGTTGGTAGATATTGCCAAACAATCAAACAAAATCCTTGCAGTTGGACATCTTTTTAGGTATAACAATGCAATAAATGAAGTAAAGAAACTTGCCGAAAATAAGTTTTTTGGAGACTTATACTATCTTAGATTTCAATGGACTATTCAATGGATGCCTGAAATTTACCCAGATAAAAAACTTGATATTATTGTTGATATGATGCCTCATCTGTATGATATCATGAATTATTTAACAGGTCTATGGCCAAAAAAAATAACATGCTTTGGCAAAGATTTCGTAAAAGAAGGTCTTGAAGATACAGCTTTTATTATTTGTGAATTTCCAAATAATATTTTTACTCATTCTGAAATAAGTTGGACACTGCCTGAAAAAGTTAGAGAAGTAGACTTAATTGGTAGCAAAGCTTGTGCAAAAATTCAAGCAGTATCACAAAAAGTAACAATATTTGAAGGTTCAAATGAAGGAAGAAAGTTAAGCATCAAAGAAAATAACACTCTTGGTGACGAGCTTAAAAGTTTTATTTATGCAATAAAAAATAATTCAATAGTATCAAACGATGGAGAGATAGGTGCAAAAACTGTTGAACTTGTTGAAGCAACAAGAAAATCAATTGAAATTAAAAAAACAATTACTCTATAAATTTTTATAAGCATCAATATATCTAGGGTGCTGGTCTATGACAAAAGTTAGTGTTGTTCTAACTACTAAAAATGAGGAAAAAAACATTGGCCAACTTCTTGAAAGTTTAACAAATCAAGAAGAACCATACGAAGTATTAGTAGTAGATTCCAACAGCACTGATAAAACCCAAGAGATTGTAAAAAAATATTCTAAGAAAAATAAAAAAATAAAACTTTTAGTTCATCCTGGTACAAGAGCAGAGAGCATGAATTATGGTATAAAAAAAGCAACTGGTGATGCTATCTCATTTATTGGGGGAGATGATGTAGCAGATAAGAACTGGATAAAAGAAATAAGAGCAGGACTAAAAAATGCAGATATTGTTGTAGGGGATCTCATTTCTAGAGGAGATGAAAAAGTAAAAAATATTGAAAATGTAAAATTATTTCACAAAGGAATAAATGTATCATATCCTGGAACAAATACTACCTATAAAAAAGAAATACTTGAAAAACTTGGAGGATTTGATCCTTGGTTTTCATCAGCAGAAGATCTTGAGATAAACTTTAGGGCAGTTGATAAGGGGTATAAAATTATAAATAATAAAAAAGCAAAAATATATTATCGACCAAAGGGGACTCCACTTGAGTTTTTAAAGCAGTCTTTTTGGTATGGATATGGAAGAAAATTAATTGGACTTAAACATGGAAGGGTATGGGAAAAACATTCAATGAAAGATGTTATAAAAACTCAAATATCCATTTTTGGATTACTTAGACTTCTTATTGGATTTTTAGGCTATATTCACTGTGTATTAACAGTCAGAAAATACCCTATTTAACAATGGATTAAAAAATTTATCTTAATTTAAATTATCATCTTTTAGATTGTAAAAATAATTTTTAACAAAATTAAATTTGCATGGGCGATAATAAGTTGTTGTTTAGGGAGCTGATTCCTCAGGACCGATACTAAAAAAGTTAGAAGGATCATTCTGGTTTTTATAAGAAGTATTTATCCATGATTCACTTCTACCTGTATTTGAAATACGAAATTCATCTATTATTCCAACAAAGTATTCACCATAATTACTATTTTCTGCTCCAATCCTTATGACTTGATTGCCTGAATTTATTGTACCGCCCCAGTCATTTTCTTTTTCAAAAATTCCGTCAAGATAACATCTAATTTTAGATTCATCCATACTACAAACAACATAATACCAAATACCAGTTTGTGGATTTTTTGGACCAAAGTACAAAGATTTACAACCATTAGAACTGCATATTTTTACAAGCCATTCATCACGATCCCAACCACCAAAAGACAGATAATACATATTAGTAGGGCGGTAGGCAGATATAATCTCATGGTAATCACCACTAGTTGAATCAGGTTTTACCCATGTTTCAAGAGTCAATTCATCCATACTCCCTAACTCAGGATACCAATTAGAATAGGGAATATTTATGTAGTTATTTCCATCAAAATATTGACCTTTAACAATTTTACTATTAATTTCTTCTGGTTGATTAACTCCTTTTTTATAACCATCATTATTATAGGAAGTACTATCTTTAATATGTGAGTCATCTGGATAATTAATCATATGCCAAACTGCAACATAATTAGAATCCCAGACTTTATTAGGATACTGTTGACTATCACAACCAGAATTACCATAACATAAATACAACTCAGTATCCTCCTCATCAGAAATACTAGGAATATTCACCCAGGCAACAAACTCACCAGAAGAACCATCAAACAACTCAATCTCATGTAGCAATCTACTCGCTACACCAGAAGCATCCATAAACAAGATATCATCACCATCATCCTGAGCCTTACTTGCTAAATCAGAATCAACAACACTGAAAAGAACTGGAAAATCTTTTAAATCACCAGCAACCTGGGAATGATTAATTGTAATTTGTTTTCGATACAACCAACCCTCATCAAATGGATCAAAAACCATTATTGGCTGAGTTTTAAAACCAAACATCCTTCGAGTCCAATACTCACCATCAGTAACATTAACAAACCAAGTATAACGCCTAGTATACTCAAGACCACCAACACCAACAGAATAAACACCATCACCAACACCATTACCACTACCACTACCAATATCAGGAAAAGTCTCAACAGTATAATCCATAAGATCGCCCTGAAAATCCTCCAATCTGAAACTCAATACAGTAATATTAACAGGAACCCAATCATCACCATCAAATGGTAAAGGATCAGAAACATAAGGAGCCTCAACTGCTGTACGAAATGAAAATGTTTTTTCAGTAATATCCTCATTATCAGAAACAACAACACGCCAACTATACTCTGTGTTACTATTCAAACCACTAACAGGAACTGTATACGTTCCACCAACGACATTTTTTCTACTACCAGCACCAATATAAGGATTAGTTGTAACAGAATAATCCATACGATCACCATCAGCATCACTAATACGAAAACTAAGTTCTGAAAGAGTATTTGGTACATCAAAAGAACCATCCTCGGGATTCTCTTCAGAAATAACCGGTGGTCTATTTGGTGGATACGTTTCAACATACTCCGCTGCAGCATAAGCTGCTAAAGCATAACCACCAAAACCAAAAATAGCAGGCTCACCTGGATAAGCAAAAGAAAGACCAACACCCCAGAAACCCAAAGCCATACCAAACTGAGGACCTTCTGCAATAAAACCATGACCAGTATAAAGATTCGAAGCAATAGTCACAGCATCAATATAAGATGCCCATATCGTAGCAAGACGAGGCCTGGGAAACATAATCGGTGGAAACAACATCCCACCACCTCCTCCAGCAATACTACATAAAAAAGCAAAACCAGAAATAGAAGATTGCATTGGAAAAATATCATTAATAAATGTTGAACGGGGAATACCGCTTTTTAAAAAGAGATTATTATTTCCAACCCGTCTATTCCACTCGGGGTTCAATAATGAAAAAATATTATCCTTTGATAAACCCCTTGGAATAAGCCCATACGAATCAATTATTTCCACAAAATCATCTTTTAAAACCTTTGTTTCATCACTAAAAGGATTACTTGTAATTTTATTTTTCAACTCCTCAAACAAACCAGAAATTTCATCAACAACAACAGATAGTAACTCAACCTTACATTTCTTCGTACCTGCCCTATCAAAAGTAAAAAATGTTAAAGAAATAGTATCTTCATTGTTATAATCCCCACTAATAGTTGGAAAAATTCCCACTCCAATAAATAAAACCAATATTACTAAAACTAAAGTTTTATTCAATAAATCCTTCTTTTTATTCATATTTTTTTAACCTCCCTCAATAATAACATCTTACATAAGATATTTAAATATTATTAAAACAACAGAAGAAAATCTGAAATAAATATTTATACTGATTTCTATCTCAATAAAATATTACTGTAAAAATTAAAACAGGGATGGGTATTTTTATTGTGATAAAAGTCTCTATACAAGATCTTAAATCTTTTCCTTCTGATATTCTTTTAATATGCGCTTGTGGGTGACCAAGTTTAGATATTACGCTAAAAAGTGCTAGAAAAGATATTGCAAATCCTATCACTCCCGGAACATCTGGTGCAAACCTATCCTAAAACTTAGCTATTACTATTCGTCCAATCATACCAATAAATTCAACAGTAAAAATAGATATAACCATAAAAAAAGATATTTGTGCTATCATTTCAACTCTGTAAAATAAAGAATTATTAATAAAACCTACTACCAGGTTTTATTTCACCATTAGCAACTGAACTTGGGCCTATATAACAGTTATTTCCAATAATAGATCCAACATTCATCATTGAATTAATACCTGTTTGAACATTGTCACCTATAATTACTCCAAGTTTTCTTCTTTTGGTATCAAATTTAATTCCATTTAGTATAACACTAATATTTTTTTTGTCAAAACGTAAGTTTGCAACCTTTGTTCCTGCTCCAAGATTACAGTTTTCACCAATTATTGAGTCGCCTATATAGTTTTGATGAGGGATATTACTATTATCAAATATTATTGAGTTTTTCACTTCACAAGCATTTCCTATATGACACCCATTTCCAATAGAGGTGTATGGTCTAATGTAACAGTTTGGTCCAATTTTGCAATTATCTCCAATAACAACAGGCCCTTCTATGTAGCTTCCACTCTTAATAGTACTATTTTTACCAACTAGGATTTTTCCTGTTATGGTTGTATTTTTTTCTACAATTCCATTAATTTTGTTAGGAATTATTTTTAAGATTTCTTCATTTGCATCAAGTAGATGCCATGGATAAACAACATCTCTCCACTTATTTAATATAACACCATCAATTGGAATTTTATTTATCATCATATTTATAGAATCAGTTATTTCATATTCTCCCCGTGAAGATTTTTCTGTTTTTTTGATAAAATCAAAGATTTTTTTATCAAAATGATAAATGCCAGCATTAATTATATTTGAAATTGGTGATTCCATTTTTTCTAAGATTTTTATTACTTTTCCTTTTTTTATTTCTACAATTCCATATTCCGAAGGGTTTTCTGCCTGAATCAGTCCCATACTGTTTTTCTTTTCTGATATCTTTTTTATATCTTGTTTGTCAAAAATCGTGTCACCAGATAAAACAATAAAATTTTCTGTAAATTTTTCAATCATTCCAATGGCATGTGCTGTACCTAACGCTTTGCCTTGATTAACATATTCAATTCTTATGTTCCATTTCTTTCCATTTTGGAAGTAATTTCTAACCATTTCACTTTTATAGCCTACAACAAAGATGAATTGTTTTAACCCCGCTTTAGTAGCATTTAATAGGTTCCATTCAAGTATTGGTTTGTTAGCAATTGGAAGCATTACTTTAGAACGAGTGTATGTTAACGGATGCATCCTTTTTCCTTCACCGGCTACTAGAATCACACATTTCATTTTCTTTTACCCCTATTCAACAGTAACAGACTTTGCAAGATTGCGTGGTTTATCGATTGAGCAACCCCTTAAATTTGCTACATGATAAGCTAAAAGTTGGAGTATAACAATTATAGGAATACATGAAAGTGGGCTTGAATTTCCAGGAAATCTTATAACAAAATCAGCATGTTTCTCAATTTCAGTATCGTTTTCCTCTGCAATAGCAATAACTTCAGGACCCCTTGCCTTTACCTCACCAATATTTGCTATCACCTTATCATAAGTATTGTCCTTTGTGACAATTGTAATAACTGGAGTAATTTGAGTTAATAAGGCAAAAGGACCATGTTTAAGTTCACCTGCAGCAAAACCTTCTGCATGGATGTAGGATATTTCCTTTAATTTTAGTGCTCCTTCTAATGAGAGAGGATAGTTAATACCTCTTCCGATAAAAAACACAGATTCTACATTTTTTAATTGTATTGCAATATCTAATATTTTATCACTTTGCTCAAGTACTTCTCTTACCTTTTTTGGTAGATCCTTCATATCAAATATATAGTTGGATAATTCATCAGCACCCAGTTTATTTTTTAACATTGCGAGTTTAAATGCTATCAATAATAAAATAAGAATTTGTGAAGTAAAAGTTTTAGTTGCAGCGACACCAATCTCAGGACCAGACTGGGTCAATATATATGCATCAGAAATTCTTGTTGCTGTACTTCCCATAACATTTGTTATAACAATAGTTCTGCAACCAGCATTTTTTGCCTCTCTTAAAGCAGCTAAGGTATCAGCGGTTTCACCGGATTGAGTTACACCTATTATAAGGGATTTTTCATTTTTTGTTCCAAAATATCGATATTCAGAAGCTAACTCTACAAATACTGGAATGTTGGTAAATTGTTCTATTAAATATTTACCAACAAGTCCTGAGTAATAGGATGTTCCACATGCGATAATATGAATAGATTGAATATCATAATTTAGCAAATCTTCTACTTTTTCATGTAATTTTATTGTTCTATCAATTTCTGACACTCTTCCTAAAAGAGCTCGATGAATTGTATCTGGCTGTTCAAAAATTTCTTTTAACATAAAATGTGGAAAACCTGATTTCTCGGCATCTTTTAATTCCCAATTGATAATTTCTTCCTTTTTAGTTATCTCTTCTTTGTTTTCATTAAAAATTTTAATTGAGGTTTTCGAAAGAACACATATTTCACCGTCATCGAGATATTTAACTCTGTTTGTATATTTCAGTAAAGCTGAAATATCAGAAGCTAAAAAATTTTCATTATCGCCCACTCCAATTACAAGGGGGCTTTCTTTTCTTGCACCAACAAGAATATTAGGTTCGTCATTACAAACAACTGCTATAGCATACGATCCCTTTAGTTTTTTAATGGTAGAAAATACTGCATCTTTAAGATTACCTTTGTAATTTTCATTTATCAACTGTGCAATTACTTCAGAATCTGTTTGAGAGCTAAATTTAACCCCCTTTTTTTCTAGATCTTCTTTTAATTTTTTGAAATTTTCTATTATTCCATTATGGATTAAAGCAATTTTTTTATTGCTACTTAATTGAGGATGGGCGTTTTCTTTTGTAACCGCACCATGTGTAGCCCATCTAGTATGACCAATACCTATATCTCCGTCAAAAAATGGGATTTGTTTTTCTAATTTTGATATCTCACCAACTTCCTTGAATATTTGTAATTGTTTTCCAATTATTCCTATACCTGCTGAATCATATCCTCTATATTCCAGTCTTTTTAAACAGTCAATAAGAACTTTTTGTGCTTCTCTAAATCCGTTATATCCAACTATTCCACACACTTTACATCACATTTGTATTACTTGGTAAATTATCAACAATTCTTTTTAAAGATGCAATTTTACATCTTCTACCAATTATTTTACCCGGTTCAACAACAACACTGCTACCAATATAACAATCTTCCCCAATCATTGTTCCAATTTTTTCTAATTTTTTAAATTCTCCTTCAATTTCAATTGTTGAAGAACCATCTAAACTTGTAAAATTATTTTCAATTATGCACCCTCGTCCAATAACTGAATTTTTAATTAAAGAACCAGAACAAATGCGAACATCATCCATAATAACCGTATTTTCAACTTGGCTAAAGGGTTGAATAACAGTGTTATTACCAATGGTTGTAGATGGAAAGATACATACATTTGGTCCTATTTCACATCCTTCACCTATAATCACTGGACCTACAATGTAGCATCCAGAATAAATTGTGGAATCTGTACCGATAGATACATCATTTTTTATTGTAACTCCTTTTTCAATAGTTCCTCCTAATGATGAAGGTGTTCTTTGAATCATAGTTTCATTCAAATGAATTAAATCCCATGGATAAACAATATCTCTCCACAAGTCTGCGATTATTGTATTGATTTTTTCATCTTTGTCAACAATTGACTGTATTATTGAGGAAAGGTCATAAATACCTTGAGATGTTAATTCACTAATATTATCAAATATTGTCTTAGGTAATTTGTAAATACCAGTTGAGATAAATTTTCCAACTTCTTCTTTAGGTTTTTCTACAATTTCCCTAAGTTTTTCTTTTTCAATAAAAACAACACCATATTTTGATGGATTAGGATGCTCTTTGATTAAAATTGAATATTTTGAATCATCGGTTATTAATTTTGAAATACTTTTATGATCTATTATGTTATCGCCTGATAAAACAATAAAAGTATCCTTAATGTGATCTTTGGCATGCATAAGTGCATGAGCAGTTCCGAATTGTTTTTCTTGAACAACATAGGTGATTTTTACACCTTTATAGTTTTTGAAATGCTCCAGTATTACTTCTTTTTTATAGCCTACAACAATAATAATTTCATTTAATCCATTTTTTTTAACAGCATCAATAACATACTCCAAAACAGGTTTGTTAGCAACAGGTAACATAACCTTTGGAATAGTCTCAGTGAAAGGTCTTAATCGCTTTCCTTCACCAGCGGCTAAAATTACTGCTTTCATTCAAACTACCTTTTAGGTGTAAGCTTTATTCGCATATTTTACATTTACTCACAAATAAATAAAAATTCGTATTTTCATATATAAAAAATCGACTTAATATTATTGAAAAAGTATTACAAAGTTATAGATATTTTAATTTAATCTTTAAATTAATACTTTAATTCACAAACAACAATGAATATTTACATTTCTCTGCAAGTTTTCTTTTAAGGTGTTTAATAGGTAGGCCTAATATTCCTTTCTTTTTTTGTTCTCTTCCTACTATTATAAGATTTGGACTTATTTCTTCTGCTGCTTTTAATGTTACTTTCTCTAAACTACCTGTTACTAATTTGACATTTATTCCTTTTTTTTCCATTTCTTCAACAAAGTTTTGACCGGTGAAAAGTAGGTCTCTCTCTGGTTTCTTATCAGATCTTTTTCCGTTTTTATCAACTTGCACACTATCTTCAATATCCACTACATAAAGCATATTTAAATCCCAATTAAGTAATTTTGAAAGCTTAATACTTAAATCTGGAACTTTGACATTTGGAGCTAAGTTAGAACAAACTGAAAGTATAGATTTACCTTCACTTTTGGATTGAATCCAAATTGGTATATCTAATTCATCTAGAAGTCGGTAATTTAAAAAACATTCTTTTTCAAAACCCATCAATATTAAATTATAGTCTTTTTTACTTGTTTCTCTTTTAATAATATTGCTGAATTCCCCTTCGGTTATTTTCTCTTTGAAAGGAATGTTTTTTCTTTTAAAGAAATATTTTGCATCATCAAAAACAATATTATCAGCTGTGAGTCTTTTTTCTCTAATAATATCCTTCTTTGTTTCTGCTATTTCATCTGAGGTTCTAAATCCATTAGATAACTTGTCTGTTTGATTCAAAACTTTCTCTTCAATTATATAGATTAAATTAATATTACTTTTAAATTTCTCAGCAAGAAAGGCTGTCCTTTCTAATACATCTTTTGAATAATATTCTGATGAAATTGGAACTAATATATTTTTAAACATAGTCTTTTTTCGACCTCTTTCAACATATTCTACTATATTTTAAATCTTTCATATACCTAAAATCCCCATCCAATATGTAGTTGCTACAAAAAAAATCACCATTACACAGGCGATATTTGACAGACTTCCTGCTTTAAAAAGATCTTTTGTTGAAAAATAACCTGAAGAATAGGTTATGGCATTTCCAGGTGTTGCAATTACTAGCATAAAGGCAAGACCTCCGCTTAGAGCAATAATCATTGATGCTAGTAACGGGCTTATTCCAGGTATCTCAGTAGCAATCGCAATACCAATCGGTAGCATAATAGCAACAGCACCAATATTTGACATTATATTTGTGAGTAAAATTGTAAGAATGATTATTACAAGGACAACTATATAGGTATTTATTCCAACTGAATGAAACAGACTATTTACTATCCAGGATCCTGCGCCTGTTTTTTGTATGCCTATTCCAAGTGTTATTGCACCACCGTATAGTAAAATAATTCCCCATGGAACACGTTTTTCAACATCATTCCAATTTATAGTTCTTGTTAAAAATAAAAGGATGCTTCCGAGAATTGCAATCACTGCAAGTCCGAAGTATTGGTGAGAAGAAAAGAATACCCAAAGTAGAATCGTAATTATTAAAATTATCAAGACAATAGTTTCTTTTTTGCTCATTTTTCCAGCTTTATTTACTTGATTTTTTATTTCTTTTTTTGCTGCAGATATATCTTTTATTTCAATAGGAAATGAAAATTGTAAAATAAGCCAAACTATTGGTAGAGATATAAATACAACTGGCATTGAATATATCACCCAGTCAAAAAATGTTACATTTATTGGAGGGGTAAGATCTGAAAGTACCCCAATGGTCAATGGATTTCTAGCCCCACCTACAAGTGTACCTAAACTTCCAATAGAGCATCCATATGCAACCGATAACATGCTTATTTTACCAAAATTACTTTGTCTAGGGGTAATTTTCATTGCAATTAGGATTGATACAACAATTGGCAAAAACAATGCAGCAACTCCGTGCTCGGGCATAACAAATGATAGAAATGCACAGGATGACATAATACCAAATGTAAATAACCTAGGGCTTTTTTCAAACTGACTAAGAAATCTTAATGCTATTCTTCTATGAAGACCGTGTTTTTCTATTGCTCCCGCTATTATAAAAGCTCCTACTAGAAAAAAAATTGCTTGATTACCAAATGATGAAAAAACTTCCTGTGGAGGTAGAACATGCATTATAGGTTGTATTATCATAATTAAAAGACCCGTTACAGCTAGTGGTATTGGTTCAGTAATCCAAAGTATTGCAGCCATTAACAAAATTCCAATCATAACTTGACCGCTATGAGACAAACCATCGGGAGTCGGAGCTAAATAAAAAATTGCAAGTATTAAAAAAGCAATTACAATGAAAATAATATTAGCATATCTTGAAATTGTGAATTTTTTATTAGAATTAATTTTATTCATTTTTTCTTCTATGATGATATATCTTTAAATCAACAGTATCAATCATTTTTTGTAGATTGTCTTCTGGTATATTTAGAAATTTAAGTATCTTGATAATATTTTCTTTTGGATGCATAAGTATACTGTTATAATTTACAAATAAAACTGAAATATCCTCTCTCATTTGGATTTCATTTTTTATCAAATTGTTTAGTTTAATTATGTTATTTCTTGTTTCATCTCGGTTGAGTTCTTTTTTTCCGGTCATTTTTTGGATTGAATCAAGTGTTTCTTCAATATTTCTTTCTGTATAAATAATTTTATATTCCCCTTGTGGAAGAAATTTTAATCCATATGCTGTTATTTTTATGAAATATCCTTTATATTTATCTAGAGGAAATTCATTTTTCATAAGTTTGTTTATTATCTTTCCTCCTTCTAATTCGTAATATCCTTTGATATTATTTTCATCTGCTGGTCGAGAGTCATCAAAGGCAGTTGGTATGTTACCGGAATGTAATATTTGCATTAGCATGGATGTACCTGAACGTTCTTGACCAGATACAATATAGTTAACATTTTTATCTAATTTCATTGTGATCATTTTAGAATTAAATTATTTTAAATTTTTTCAATACACTCATTACTTTTTCTACACTTTCTTCAATAGTTTCTTTATCGGTATCAACTATTACCTCTGGATTTTCTGGTTCTTCATATGGAGCATTTATTCCTGTGAAATCTTTTATTATTCCTTCCCTTGCCTTTTTGTATAATCCTTTAGTATCTCTTTTCTCACAAGTATCAATAGAAGCCCTGCAAAAAACTTCAATGAATTGACCTGGTTCAACCAGTTCTCTACAAAAGTTCCTATATTTCTTGTATGGAGATATAAATGCTGTTATTGCAATAACTCCTGTGTCTGCAAAAAGTTTTGCAACTTCTGAGATTCTTCTAATGTTTTCATTTCTGTGTTCTGGTGAAAAACCTAGATTTTTATTTAGTCCATGTCTTATATTATCTCCATCTAGAACATATGTGAGTTTCCCCATTGTATGCAATTTGTATGCAACCTCATTTGCTATTGTTGATTTTCCACTTCCAGATAGACCTGTTGTCCATATTATTACCCCTTTTTGATTTAATAGTGATTCTCTATCTTCTTTTGTTACTTTATGGGCATGCCATATGACATTTGTTGCTTTTTGTTTATCCATTTTTTATCACCTACCTAATTTATTTTAAAAATTCTAATATTTCTTGTACAAAAGAATCCGTTTTATTTTTTGGAACTATTGCACCGAGTACTTCTTTTTTACCTCCACATTTGAAACCAAGTGACTTTCCTCTCTGTATCATGGGTTCTGCGTTTTTACTGCTTCTCATGTAAATCTGATCTTTATTGTTAAAAAAACCTGAATTTACGACAACTGTGTTTTTACCGGTTTCCCATGCAATTTTTCGTGTAATTGTTGAAATAATATTGTATGGTGTGTTTATTTTTTTTAGAATTACTCCACTAACTTCATCTGATGGTTTCTCTAATATTTTAGTAATCTCTTTATTCAACTTTGAAAGGTTTTCATTCCATATTTTATTATTTAATATCTCGTTTGTAGATATAGTTTTGAGAAGCAGGTGTGGAGCTTTTTCAACTGCAGTTTTATCCCCAAGCTTATAATTAGAGTCCATCAGATAAACCATTTTTAGCATGTCTTCAAATTTTAGTTTATTTACATTACAAAAATCTGTAATTTTTTTATAGAAATCTTTATTGTTTTTGACTTTTTGTTCATGATCTCCAACTATACCTAACAATGCAAATAGATTTATTTTATTACCAAGAAAATCATTGATTATCCAGCTTGCTGAAGGATACTTGTCAGGATTTTCCCCCTTTATAACTGGATTATGATGAAATACTTTTTCAATTACCTTGCCGAGATGATGATCAAATATCATAACATTTGCATTTTCAGCTAGTTTTACTATATTATTTTCAGGAAAAGACATATCCGCTATTATTACAAAATCATATTTTGAATATTTTTCTAACTCCTTTTCAGTAAGATAATAATTACCAAGTTCTGGTGTCCTGTTCACAATGTTTTTTTTAGAGAGATGTTCTAATAATAATTTTGCCGAGCATATTCCATCTGTATCCCAGTGATGTATCAAAAGGCCTTTTCCTGAAAGTTCACCCAACATTTTATTGACACCTGTTTTATTCGACAAAGGTTTTATCAAATTTTAAAATAGTTTCTGATACTTCCTTTCTCATCATATCTTCTGGTGGAATCTGTCCATTTCTAAGTATTTCTCTGATTTTTTTACCACTAAAATTAATATGATATTTTTGGTCATGCGGACAAATCTTATCATTTACAACACTGCCACATTTTGTACATCTGGAAAATGATCTGAAGAAAAGTGGAATTATCCCTAAATCTGGAAATTCTGAGAAAATTTCATGTGCATCATAAGGACCATAGTAGTTTCCGACCCCGGCGTGATCCCTTCCAACAATAAAATGTGTACATCCAAAATTTTTCCGCATAATTGCATGATGTATTGCTTCTCTTGGACCTGCATATTTCATAGAAGTTCTTAGAATAGACATTACTGCTCGCTCTTTTAAATAATAATATTTCATTAATGTTTCATATGATGCTAAAATTACATCGTCTGTGAAATCTCCTGATTTTTTCTTGCCAATTATTGGATTAATAAATAAGCCATCTACAAAAGTTAAAGCTGTTTTTTGAACATATTCATGACCAATATGTGGGGGATTTCGTGTTTGAAAAGCAACTATTTCACGCCAACCTTTTTCCTTAAATAGAACCCTTGTTTCCTTTGGTGTAAGATTATATTTATCATACTCTCTAACTTTATTCTCGATTAGATTAATTTTTCCACCTATTAATTTTTCTTTCATATTAAATACATTTGCGACTCCTGGATGGCTTATATCGTTTGTTTTATATACTGCCTGTGCAAGTAATTTTTTATCATAGGATTGAATTTCTTCGATATCTATTAAAGATGTAACTCCAGTCTCTTTATTTGTTAATAATATTGTATCTCCCTCCTTTATATCTTTGATTTCTTTTTTATCAAAATCAAGTAAAATTGGAATTGTCCAAGGAGTATCGTTTTCTAAACGCTTTTCATTTAATATGTTGTTTAAATCATTTTTACATAAAAAACCTTCAAGAGGTGAAAAAATACCATTTGCGATATTGAGAATATCTTCTGAGGTGTTTGTGGATATTTCAAATCTTGGATATTCTGTAATGTCGATATTTTTTTTCTTGATGTGTCTATCAACCAATTGTCCGCCATGTGGTTTTATCATGTTTTATTCCTCACTCTAAATATCCAAGTGCTCGTAATCTATCCTTGACTTTTTCTTCATCTTCTTTTGTAAAGGCTTCTTCAGTTTCTTCTCTGTCACTTGATATAATTTCTCTAAGCACATATGTTACATAAGACGAAAGAGAAGTAAAACCAGTTCCCTTTATTCTTTCCTTAATTTTTTTTGCTAGGGGGGTCGGAATTGATATTGTCGTATAATTCTTACTATCTTTTTCCATATCATCACCTAATTATATATAATTATATTTCATTATGTGTAATTACAGGTAAATAAAGATTTCGTATATAAGATTTATTAATAAAGAAAAATTAAAGATACTATACTAATATAATATTAAGGTGAAAGATTGAAAATTGAAGATGTAAAAATAGCAGTGTTACGTATAGAAGGAACAAATTGTGAACAGGAGTCATTTGATGCATTTAAAAGGTTAGGAGTATGTCCTGAATTTGTTCATTTAAAGCAATTATTAAATATTGATTGTAATAAAGATGAAAAACGTAAGATTTCCCAATTTCAATGCCTAATGATACCTGGTGGTTTTTCTGCTGGAGATTATATAAGGGCTGGTGCAATATTTGCTGCAAGAATTAAAAGTAAGTTAAATAAGGATTTAATTGAATTTGTAGAACAGGAGTATCCGATTCTAGGTGTATGTAATGGATTTCAAGTTCTAATAGAACTTGGTTTACTACCAGGAATTAATACTATAATGAGCTCATTTCCTGATGCTTGTCTCAATATAAATGATTCTAATAGGTTTGAATGCAGACCAACTCTTCTAAAACATGAAAATAATGGTAGATGTATATTTACTTCAAAAATTCCAAAAGATGATATTAGACTGATTCCTAGTGCTCATGCAGAAGGAAAGTTACTATTTCCTCTTGATAAACAAGAGCAGTATCTAAAAAAATTAGAAGAAAATGACCAGATTGTTTTTAGATATGTTGATCCTAATGGAAATTATTCAGGGTATCCATGGAATCCAAACGGTTCAATTTCAAATATTGCAGGTATATGCAATAGTATTGGTAATGTATTTGGTTTGATGCCTCACCCTGAAAGAACATATTATAAACACCAACATCCAGATTGGACGATTACCAAGCTTAATAGCAATCTAGGTGATGGAAAGGCTGTTTTTGAATCAGTTTTAGATTATATTTGTAAAAGGTTCTAATATGCCAAGTGTTGCTACCTCTTTATTGATAAATAATGAAGGCAGTCTACTTATTCTAAAAAGGAGCGATAAGGTCAAAACATACAAAGGTTTATGGGGTGGTGTTGCAGGTTATGTTGAAGAAAATGAGAAACCTTATGAGACTGCAATCAAGGAAATAAAGGAAGAGGTTGGGCTGAAAAAAGAAGATGTTACCCTTATAAAAAAGTTAGATCCGATCTTATTTACTGATATTTATGAAAATAAAAAATATGATTGGAAAATATTTGTATTCCTATTTAAAATAAGAAAAAAAAGTAAAATAAAAATAGACTGGGAACATTCAGAATATTTGTGGATACCACCTTCGGAAATTGTGAAATATAACACTGTTCCACATCTTAAGGATGTTGTAATGAAGTTAATCCAGTAAGGGCCTGAATGGTGGTGAGGAGAGATGAGGATGAATTATACAAATTACTTGATTCATCCTCAATAAATTACTAAATTATTGATTTTTATCTAATTTATCAAGTATTTTTTCAATTTTGGAAAATGAGTCTTCAATTGAACCAGAAATATCGATGATATGCCATTTCCTGACAATATTGAGTGCTTTTTTCCTGACATTTTGAAACTCCTCGAGAGTCTCAAACATTTCCTTTTCTTTTCGATTTTCTACACGTTTAGCCAAAACTTCTGGGGAGGCATCTAAAAAAAACATATATTCTGATGTTGGAACGAAATTTTCAAAGACTTTGTATCCAATTTCTGCAAATTTTTTAGGAAGATATGCAGTTCCAACCAGATAACGAACCATAATAATTATATCAAAATCTTTCTTCTTATAATATTTTTTTATAGAGCGTAATACATCTGTCATGTAAAAAAATGAAGCTTTTAGTTTGTTTAACTTTCCTTTACCAATTAAAGCCTTTTTTGCTTTTCTCCCAAAAAAATTATCAGATTCAGGGTGAGAACGGATAATTACTTTTTTACCTAATTTTTCATATTTTTTTTTAATTAAACTAGCCTGAGTATCCTTTCCAACTCCATCAAGTCCATCAACAATAATAAGTTTCATAATCTCACATTAGAAAAAAAATCCAATAAAGGAAAGCTGCAACAAACGGAACAGACAAATTGTCAAATCCTCTTGGAGTAAAACCTTCTACCAAAGCTGCAATTAATGAAATAAAAGCAAGAATTAAAATTAAATTAATAGTAAAAGAAATTTCGTAATATAATATTGCAACCAAAATAGTTGAAAATGTAATTATAAACATTGCAATTGAGCCGATAAAACTTTTTTCATCACCAAAAATTTTGTATTTTTTCTTTCCATATTTGAGGCCGATTATCGATGCAAAACCATCACCATATGACATTGCAAGAATACCTATTGCTATTACAACCATATTATTAAAAAACAAATAAGCTAAAATTGTCCAAGTAATTGAGTAATAAACTAAACCCATACCATGCCCAGCTGCTGACGTTTTACCACGGATTGATTTAATTGGAGTATAAGGACTCATAAGATATGTGAAAAATATAAATGGTCCTGCTGCAATAAATGCCATGATTTCTCTTGTTTCAAAAATTGGTAGAATAAATGCAATATTTCCAACCATTATATGAAGAATTTTTCTACTTACTTCTGGATATTTATCAAGAATCTTTTCGGTTATAATAAGAAGAATTGCAACATAAATGTAAACAAGTGCAACCCCTACTAAATCACTATGAATCATATTATTTATCCACCATTAATTAATAAAAGAAGGATAGGTACTAAAAAAGCAATAAGACCTATGAAAATTGCAAGTAATGTAAAACTTCTATAAAGTTTTAAATTTGGTTTCTTTTTAAAAATCAATTGAAAAGATGTGCTTAAAAGCATCGTATCAGTAATTAATACAAGTATTATATAAAAATAATTCAGATAATAAATTACATATTTCTCCATAATAAAAGGTAAAAAACTTAAAACAATAGCAATTAAAAAAAATATAGCGGCAAGAATATTTGACCTTCTATTACCAATATATTTTGGAAAAGACCTAACTCCTGTTTTGCTATCACCTATAAAATCCATAACATCCTTCATTATTTCTCTACCTGAACCTGCAAAAAATGCTATTAATGCAACTATTATAATCGAAGAATCGATTTCAAAAAATAATACATCTTTTTTTATTACTGCTGCTCCTCCAAAAATAAAAGGAATTGCCATTACATATGCTATATAGAAATTTCCAAGCAACTTAATCTTCTTCAGCTTTGCATCATAGACAATTGCAAGAAGAGCAGTAATTAGTGCAATAAAAAAACAAGAAATATTTACGAAAAATGAACATATTATTCCTAAAGGAAACAAAACGAAAAATAAAAATAGAGCAGATTTTGGTGAAATATCACCTCTTACTAGGGGTCTATCTATTCTTTTATTTTTTTTATCTATTTCTAAGTCATAGTAATCATTTAGAGCAAAAGTACTTGCTTCAAGGAATAAAGCTGTAAAAAAAGTAAGTATGAACTTATCAAAAGTAGGGAATCCTTCTCCTTTTAGCGCTATTAAAGAACCAATTAGTATTGCTATTGCAATCATTACACCATGTTCTAATCTTAGGAGTTGCCAGATTGCTTTGATTTTTTTCATTACGCACCAAAATAATATTGTTTATTATAAACTTTTAATAAAAAATGAATGGAGATAATCACATCTGAGGTTTTATTATAACCTTAATTGAATTTTTTGCCTGAGCAGTCAATTTGAATCCTTTTTCTGTTTCATTTAGAGGAAATCTATGGGTAATTAAATCTATTACTTTCACTTTTTTAGTTTTAATTAAATTTATTGCCTCTTTAATATCTCTTGGAGCTCCTGCATAAGTTGAAACCATTTTTACCTGTTTATTCCATAAATCAAACAATGGAAATGGAATTTCAACACCAGGTTCTGTTGGAGCAAAAAATAGAATAGTTCCGCCAGCAGCTACTGATTCAAAAGATTGCCTTACTGCAGAAGGTGCTCCAACACATAAAATAACAAGGTCCGCAAGTTTTCCATCATTTTGTTTTTTAATTTGTTCAGAAACATTCTCTTTTGCATGGATTACTACATCTGCCCCTATTTCCTTGGCCTTTTTCAAACGGAAGTGATTAATATCAGTTGCAAAAATTTTATTTGAACCCATTGCTTTTGCTAGTTTAATATTTAGAAGACCTGCTACTCCACTACCAATAACCAAAACATTTTGCCCTGATTTAAATTCTGCAATTCTCAAACCTCTAACAACACAAGCCAATGGTTCAATAAATGCTCCTTCTTCATAATTAAGTTCTTTTGGTAGAATAAACACTCCACAATCAATATTAATTTCTGGAACTCTTAAATACTCTGCAAAACCTCCAGGGTCAAAATTTGTCGAATGTAATGTATCACAAATAGTATGCTGATTATTTATACAATAATTACAAGTATTACATGGTATATGATGAGAGACAAAAACTCTATCTCCAACTTTAAATTTTTTTATATTCTTTCCAACTTTTACAATATCCCCAGACATTTCATGGCCTAGCACTCTTGGTGCTTTTTTTGATCTGTACCATTCCATTACATCGCTTCCACATATTCCACATGCCTGAACCTTTACTAACATCTCGTTATCATTTATTTCTGGAATTAGCATTTCTTCGATTCTGATATCGTTATTATTATAATACATTGCAACTTTCATTTTTTCCATTTAAAAAACCTAAATGTGGAAACTTTAATTATTTATTATATGTTACCTCTATATTGAAAAAATATAAAGGATGGATAAAATGGGATTATTTGGACCGCCAAAAATATCTTTGATGCTGGAAAAATATAATTTTACCCCTGGAGAAATTGCCAAGGGAACTGTAAAACTTAATTTGAAAAAACCAGCTTATGCAAGAAAATTAATGGTTTCTTTAATTGGTGTTAGAAAAGTTAGACGTGGAAATAACTGGCAATGGCAACAAGTTTATGATTTTGATATGCCAATTTCTGGAGAAAAAGATTATCAAAACGAACAAGTTCCTTTTGAAATGAAAATTCCACCAGATATTTTGGATCCTAGAACAACTCAACAAGCAATACAGGATTCAATTGAGGATAAATTAGGTTCTGCTGGAAAATTTATAAGTGCTATATCAGTTGGTACAGGTAAAACAGAGTGGAAAATAAGGGCTCAACTTGACATCCCAAAGAAATTAGATGTTAAAGCCACTCAAGATATACAACTCTATGATAAATAAAATATTCAGATTTTATTAACGAACTATTTTTACATTGATCTAAGTCTTCTAATTCTTTCATCTATTGGTGGATGAGTGGCCCAAATTGAATTTACTGATACTCTTTTGAAAGGATTAGCAATATATAGTGGTGCAACAGTTTTTGATCCTTTCGGTTTGGATTTTGGAAAATCCTGTTTAATTTTTTCCAAAGCTTTTGCAAGTCCCTCAGGATTTCTTGTTAAATAAGCACCATTTGAATCTGCAAGATATTCTCGTTTTCTAGATATTGCAAGATATGTAAGTCTTGAAAAAATCGGTGCCAAAATTACAAATATTATTGCTAACACAATAATAATTGCATTGCCTTCACCTTTTCTACTTCTTGTGCCTCCACCCCAAAAAAGTGACCAAAATACAAGTTCAGATATTAACGCAATTGCACCAACCACAGCAACAGTAATTGTCATAATTAAAATATCATTGTTTTTAATGTGGCTCATTTCATGTGCCATTACTCCCTCAAGTTCATCAGTTTTTAATTTTCTAAGAGCTCCAGTTGTTGCACATATTACTGCTTCTTCAGGTTTTTTTCCTGTTGCAAATGCATTTATATTGTCAGAATCCTGAACATAAACCTTTGGCATTGGAAGTCCTGCAGCAATTGACATTTCTTCAACTTTATAAATGAAAAGTTTTTCTTCTCGATTATTAGGATTTGCTGGTCTTGCTTTTGCAGCTGAAAGGACTGTCTGAACTGAAACTGAATATGTAATTAGTACATATCCAATTGCGATAGGCAAAGCAAAAGCAAGGGCTATGAATATATTTCCAGCAAATAGAATGTAACCAAGAGAAAAAACAATAGCAATGAACAATAGAGCCATAAATGAACAAATAACAATTGTTTGACGTTTATTTCTCCTAATATGATCCTCGACAAGGAGTTTTTTTTCCATAATATCTGGTTATCAAATTAAAATTAAAATTTTACCTTTGGAAGTTCTCTTGATGCTTCTGGAATCTTTAGCATATCTCTTGTTTTTCTATTCATCCTCTTTGCAAACCAAAGTCCTGGGAAAGTCTCGATTGTATTGTTATATGCTAAAGTTACATCATTGAAATGTTGACGGGAATAAGCGATTTTATCCTCAGTATGTGTCAGTTCATCTTGTAATTGTAAGAAATTTTGATTTGCTTTTAAATCCGGGTAATTCTCAGCTACTGCAAATAAGGATTTTAATGCACCGGTAAGCATGTTATCTGCATCAATATTTTGCTGATGAGTTTTTGCAGTCATCAGTGCTGAACGTGCCTTTGTTACATTTTCAAGAACTTCTTTTTCATGTTTCATATAACCCTTTACAGTTTCCATAAGATTTGGAATTAAATCTGCTCTTCTTTTTAGTTGTACATCAATTTGAGCCCATGAATTATCTATCCTATTCTCCATTCTGATTATTCTATTGTAAAAACCCCAGAATATCAATAGGAAAAATATTACGATAATTATTACGATTATTCCTATCCATAATAACATATTTTTCTCCCCATTTCTTTTTTAGGTCGTTAATATCACTTTTTATATAAAGTTATCGAGTTTGTAAAATTTTGAATTATTTTTTTGATTTGAAAAAATCATAGGCTTCTTTAGGCGTGTATTTTTTATGAACCACGGCATTCACTGCTTTAATCATACTAACAGGGTCACTACTTTGGAAAATGTTTCTACCCATATCTACACCAATTGCACCTGCCTGAAGCGCATCATAAGCCATCTGAATTGCATCTTTTTCTGGTATTTTTTTTCCTCCAGCAATAACAATCGGAACAGGACAGGTTTCAACAACCTTTTCAAAATTGGGACAGAAATAAGTCTTTACTATACTTGCTCCTAGTTCTGCAGCCATTCTTGATGCAAGTGACAGATATTTAGCATCTTTTCCAAGGCCCCTACCTACGGCCGTTACTGCAAGAACAGGTATACTATATCTGTTTGCATCATCAATAATTTTAGTAAAACCAAGGAGTGTATCTCTCTCAAAAGGTTGACCAACAAGTATTGAAAATGCTACAGCAGCAACATTTAGTCTGATTGCGTCCTCTATCGATACGATTATTCCTTCATGAAGTAGATTTGTTTCATTTAAAATACTTGTTCCACCAGATACCCTTAGACAGATTGGTATATCTGTATCTGGGGGAATATAATTCCTTAATGCACCCCTGGTAGGCATAAGAACATCAGCATAAGGGATAAGGGGCTTTACCATTTCATCAAGTTTTTCAAGGCCTGTCGTTGGACCCATGAAATACCCATGATCAACTGCAAGCATAACAGTATGTCCATCTTTTGGTCTAATTATCTTAGATAATCTGTTTTTCATTCCCCAATCCATAAATAAATCGCCTCCATTTCATTTAATGAATATTAAATTGTTATATAAATAATTTCTAAAGATTTCCTGGTAAATCTTTAAATTTGATGTTGTAATACCTGTTCTGCATTATTTGGAGGATTATAATATGTCGGTAATTGATAATTTAGAACCTAAACTTGTTTGGAAGCATTTCGATGAAATTAGGAAAATACCTCGATGTTCAAAACATGAAGAAAAAATCAGCAAATATATTCTAGATTTTGCAAAGAAACAAAATCTGAAATTTAAAAAAGATAAGATTAGAAATATTGTTATATTTAAACCAGCGAGTTCTGGATTGCAAAATAAACCAACAGTTGTATTACAGGGCCATATGGATATGGTCTGTGAGAAAAATAGTGACGTGGTATTCGATTTCTCAAAAGATCCAATAAAACTTAAACTAAAAGGAGATTTTCTCACAGCTGATGGTACTACTCTTGGCGCCGATA
>Ga0209427_10000958_pt1 | contig 32431 bp, 29 predicted proteins | sample DeeMarSWOR136_30_FD_187465 | JGI IMG/M metagenome (GOLD analysis project Ga0209427, IMG submission 187465) | Marine sediment microbial communities from White Oak River estuary, North Carolina - WOR-1-36_30 (SPAdes) (version 2) | ecosystem: Environmental > Aquatic > Marine > Intertidal zone >...
GTCCTGCGCAGGACTGGTGCCCCGAATCACGTGTGATTCAGGATTAACCCCAAACCTAACATGGTTTGGGGTACTTCCAGTCAGCCTGTGTTCAGCAAAAATGAAGTTTGTGGATGAGGCGAGAATCCATGTGAAGGCGGGCGATGGCGGAAATGGATGTGTCAGTTTTCGGAGAGAACGGTTTATCCCCAGAGGAGGTCCGGACGGCGGCGACGGAGGAAAAGGTGGGGATGTGATCCTTCAGGCGGATAGTCAACTTTCCACCCTTCTCGATTTAACTTATCCAAAACAATTTCGTGCCCAAAAGGGGACCCACGGTAAAGGTAAAGACCAGACCGGAAGAAACGGAGAAGACTTCATCGTTCGGGTTCCGGTCGGCACTCTTGTTCGAGATGATCAGACCGAGGAGGTGTTGCAAGACTTCCTCTTCGACGACCAACGATTCGTTGCTGCCGAAGGAGGGCGGGGAGGCCGGGGGAATGCGAAATTCGCCACGCCCACACTTAGGGCTCCTCGTCGTGCCGAAAAGGGCGAAAAAGGGCAGGAACGTGGGCTTCGTCTTGAGCTAAAGCTCCTCGCTGATGTGGGCCTTATCGGTCTTCCCAATGTTGGAAAATCAACCCTTCTCTCCAAAATATCTTCTGCAAGACCGAAGATCGCAGACTATCCCTTCACCACACTCGTTCCAAATCTAGGAGTGGTGACCCGAGAGGAAAACAGACCTTTTGTCGTGGCTGATATCCCAGGTCTGATCGAAGGCGCCTCCAAGGGAGCAGGGCTCGGACTGACCTTTCTGAGACATGTGGAGCGAACACGCCTCTTGATACACCTCCTAGATATCTCTAAGGACCCCTTATGCAATTCGCTGAAGGACTTCCATGCCCTCAATCAGGAATTAAGGGCCTATCACCCTTCGCTCCTTGACAAAAGTCAAATCGTGACCCTTAACAAGATTGACATTCCTTCGGTTCGACAAGGGGCAGGGGAAGTCAAGTACCAATTCGAGAGCATGGGATACCAGCTCCATATGATCTCTAGCAAGACGGGAGAGGGGGTAGAGGCATTGATGGATGCCGTATCTCGCTTGTTAGAATCGATTTTGGAAGAGGATCATGGGCGGTAAGGATATCCGGAAAAAGACATTTGAGAAGGCGAGACGAATCGTGGTGAAGGTGGGGTCCAGTATTCTAGCCTCTCCTGAGAAAGGACTCCACCGGGAAGTCTTCTCCCACCTGGCCAAAGAGATTTCGGAGTTGAGGCACCAAGGATATGAAATTGTCCTAGTCTCCTCTGGAGCCATTGCTGCAGGAATGGAGAAATTGGGGTATAAGACACGGCCTCAATCCATTACCCAGAAGCAGGCCACGGCAGCAGTTGGTCAAAGCCGACTGATGAATATCTATGAACAATACTTCTCCCGTTCTCAGCAGATGGTGGCCCAGATCCTTCTAACCCACGACGACCTAAGCCACCGCCGGAGGTTTCTCAATGCTCGCAATACGCTGCTGACCCTCCTTGAACTCGGGATCATCCCCATCATCAATGAAAACGATACGGTGGTCGTGGATGAGATCAAAGTCGGGGATAATGATAACCTCTCTGCATTGGTCACCAACCTCATCGGAGCCGATCTCCTCATCATCCTCACCAATATCGACGGGCTCTGTGATGCCGATCCTAGATTCAATCCACAGGCCAGATGCATTCCTCTTGTCGAGGATGTCGACACGGATATGGCAGAGAGCATCGGTGATACCGATGGCCAATGGAACGTGGGAGGTATGGTTAGCAAAATCCAGGCAGCGAGAAAGGCTTCCCACTTCGGAATTCCTACGGTGATCGCCTGCGGGACGAAAAAAGAGGTTCTTCATCAAATCCTCAAAGGAAAAGAGATCGGGACGCTTATCCTTCCAAAGGGTGAGGCTCTGAGCAGCCGGAAGCACTGGATCGCTTTTAACCTGAACCCTCAGGGCGACGTGGTTGTAGATGAAGGAGCCAAGAAGGCCATTGTTCAGAGGGGAAAGAGCCTCCTCCCCTCTGGCGTGGTAAAGGTTAGGGGCACCTTTGATCGAGGGGATCTGGTCTCCTGTATCGGTCCCCAAGGAAAAGAGTTTGCCAGAGGTCTTGTAAACTATAGCGCTCCAGAGTTGGAAAAGATCCGAGGCCTTCGAAGTGACAAAATCGAACAAGTTTTGGGCTACAAATATTCTGATGAAGCGATCCATCGGGATGACCTGGTGGTGTTATGAAAGAGAAAAAGGTCATAAGAGCAACGATTAAGGAAATGGCCGAGGAGGCAAAGGAAGCCTCACATCAACTGGCTCAAGTTCGCACCACCCTGAAGGACAAGGCGTTATTGGAGATGGCAGATGAATTGGAGCGGAGTCGAGACCAGTTGATCGAGGAGAACCAAAAGGATCTGGGCGCAGGAGAAAGGGCGTGCCTTTCCTCTGCGATGATGGATCGGTTGAGATTGACACCTGCAGTCATCCGTGGAATGGCAGACGGACTTCGCGAAGTAGCCCACCTTCCCGACCCTGTGGGCCAGGTGACCAAAATGTGGCAACGACCAAACGGTCTGATGGTCGGAAGGATGAGGATTCCGCTAGGGGTAATCGGAATCATATATGAATCGAGGCCTAATGTGACGGCCGATGCAGCAGGCCTCTGTCTCAAGTCGGGCAACAGTGTCATTTTAAGAGGGGGTTCAGAGGCCTTTCATTCCAACCAAGCCATCGGACATATCCTTCGAAAAGCCATCACGAAGCTGGGTCTTCCGCAAGGTGCGATCCAGATCATTCCTCATGCCGAGAGGGAAGTTGTCCGGGAGATGCTCCAGTTGGAGGAGGAGATCGATCTTATTATCCCCAGGGGTGGAGAGGAATTGATCCGATTCGTGGTAGACCACTCGAAGATTCCTGTCATCAAACACTATAAAGGGGTCTGCCATATATTCGTAGATGAGACTGCGGATCCAGAGATAGCGATCCAGATCTGCCACAACGCCAAGGTTCAGAGGCCTGGGGTCTGCAATGCCATGGAGACCTTGCTGGTCCATGAAGCGGTGGCCGGCCGATTTCTTCCAAGAATCGCACAGGTTCTTGAGAAAGAGGGGGTGGAACTCCGAGGTTGCCATCGGACACGGGAGATCTTGCCAAAGATTAAGAGGGCAAAGGAGGAAGACTGGTTTGCTGAATATTTGGACCTCATCCTATCGATACGTGTGGTCAACGGGATCGAGGAGGCAATGGATCATATTGCCACTTACGGTTCCCTTCACACGGAGTGCATCATCACCTCCGACTATCAGAATGCGCAAAAGTTTCTGAGAGAAGTCAATTCCTCCTGTGTCTTAGTCAATGCATCGACAAGGTTCAATGACGGATTCGAATTAGGACTGGGGGCTGAGATAGGGATCAGTACTTCGAAGATCCATTCCTTTGGTCCCATGGGGTTAGAAGAATTGACTACAACGAAATTTATTGTGTATGGGAATGGACAGATCCGCAAATAAACATGAAATTCGAAGCACGAAATCCGAAATTCTAGACAAGCCCTAATGTTCAAAATCCAAATGATCAAAACAATTATAATATTTTGAATTTCGAAATTTGAATTTGTTTCGGATTTCGATATTCGGATTTCGGATTTCACCTGGGAAGGAGACCGAGAGATTAAGAAGGAGGCTGGAGAGAAAAAGATTGGGTTATTTGGGGGGACCTTCAATCCTATCCATTTGGGTCACCTGCGGGGAGCGGAGGAGATCCGGGAGGCCTTCGGCCTTGAGGAAGTGGTCTTTATACCAGCAGCCCTCCCTCCTCATAAAGTGACAGAGAAGATCATCGAGGCCCATCACCGTCTGGAAATGGTAAAACTCGCTATTCACAAAAATTCTTATTTCTCCACTTCTGACCTTGAACTGAGGAGACCTGGGAAATCCTATTCCATTGATACGATCCGACATTTCCGGGAAAGGAATCCCAGTGCCCTCTTTTTTATCTTAGGAAGGGATGCCTTCGTGGAGATTGAAACCTGGAAGGACTTTCAGCATCTCTTCTCCCTTTGCAATTTCATCGTCATGACCCGGCCTGGATCCCAAAGGATTTCTTCCCCCTCCTGCCTGCCGAGGTCTTTGATCCCTACCTTTCGATATGATCAGGAGGGTGGTGCCTGGATTCACTCTTCAGGCTTCAAGCTTTTCTTCAAGGAAATCAACTTCTTAGATATCTCTTCTACGAAGGTCCGGGAGTTAATCGAGAGAGGGGAATCAGTAAAGTATCTCGTCCCCCTAGAGGTGGAGGCGTACCTCCAAGAGCATGGTCTTTATCGCCCCCCCCTCCCCATTTGAAATTTTCAATCGAAAATGGCATCCTAATGGTTTGAGAAGATCATTTTTTTATTGTCATCAACATTTTTTCTGGTATAATGCTTTACTCAAAATTACCTTAAAGGAGGATATGGCGACCGATTCCAAGACCAAGTCTTTCCTCTGTTTGAAGGCAGCGATTGAAAAGAAAGCTCAAGATTTGGTCCTTCTGGAGTTAAGGGGGATTTCATCTTTCACCGACTATTTTGTCATCTGCAGCGGCAGATCGGATCGCCAGGTTCAAGCCATTGCTCAAGCGATTGAAGCGGCACTGAAGACGAAGGGAATTCGGCCTCTCGGGCAGGAAGGAACAGCGGAGGGAAGGTGGATCTTGATGGATTATGAGGACGTGGTGGTCCATATCTTTCTGGAACCTGTCAGAAAATTCTATGATTTGGAGGGGCTGTGGCTCGATGCCCCACGAATTCATCTATAAAAAGGAGTGGACTCTAGGTGGCAGGACAATCGGATCAGAAAAAACTAATGCCAATCGATAAGAAGACGATTGCCCGATTTAAGAAGATCCTTCTCAGAGAGCGAGAAGAGATCGTTGGAGACGTCAAGCAGACTTTCGAATCTTCAAAAGAAGTGGGACAAGATGGGATTCAGGATCTTGGGGATGAAGCGGCCAATATCTATAACAAACAGATCCTGCTCAGCTTGAATGAAAATGAGCGGATGAGGCTCCAAGAGGTGGATGAATCACTCGACCGTATTGCCAATGGAACCTATGGGATTTGTGAGGAGTGTGGTGGACCTATCGGTCTGAAACGGCTTGAAGTTCGGCCGGTGGCAAAATATTGTGTTCCTTGTTTGACCAAAATGGAAAAAGGTAGATTATAGGAAATGCTCATCCGGTTATTGTTGATCATTATTCTGATCGCCATTTCTGTATTCTGCTGGATCTCCTTGATCAACCCGCTCGCTGTGGAATTCCGTTTTTTTGGGAAGATTATCCCGACGGATCTCTCCACCCTCATGATCTCCTCCTTTGTGCTGGGGGTTATTTTGGCCTTCTTCTTTACCTTAACCCGGGATGCCAAACGGCTCTTCGAAGGCTATCGGAAATCTCGTCAGGCGAAGAAAAGTCAGCTTCTCAAGGAGGAGTTGAATAAGGGGATGGACCACCTCTTGCGAGGAAATCTGGCCAAAGCCAAAACTCACTTTATGGAGGTTTTGAAAAAAGATCCTTCCCAGATCGATCTTTATTTCAGGCTCTCGGAGATCGTCTTGAAGGAGGGCAACGAGGAGGAGGCTCTCCATTGGCTTGAAAGGGCAAGGTTAATCGATATCCGGAATCCGGATATCCTGCTTGGCGAGGCAGAACTCTATCAAAGGATGAAGCGATTCGATGAGGCGATCCGAACCCTGAACCGTGTCATCGGGCTGGACGAAGGGAACGTGAAGGCATTGAAAAGCCTAAGGGAGATCTACCGTGAAAGCAAGAGATGGGAGGAGGCTATCCGGACACAGAAGTCAATTCTTAAATTGACCAAAGGGAAAAAAGCCGAGGAGGAGGAAACTTGTTTCTATCTCGGATTGAAATATGAGCATGCCAGTGATCTTCTAGGCGGAGAAAGCGAAGACGATCTAGAGAATGCTCTGAAAGAGGCCAAAGAGATCATAAGAGAGCGAAAGAACTTTCAACCCGGGTTCTTACTGCTGGGCGATATTTACCTCAGAATGGGGAGATGGACTTCCGCCGGAAAGGTTTGGGGAAAGAGCTTTACTCGATTTAGATCCATCATCTTTCTCCTTCGACTGGAAGACCTCTATCTCCGTCGAGAGGATCCCGATACCATCTTCCGGATCTATCAAAGGTCATTCAAGTACGATCCAGAGAATTGGGTGATCGCTTTCTTCTATGCCAAACTCTGTTTACGTTTAGAAATGCTGGATGAAGCCCTAGATGAAATCAATGAAATCAGTCTAAGGCAAAAAGAGTTTCCAGCCCTTCATCGACTTCTGGCAGAGATCTACCTCCATAAGAAAGACTTCAGCAAAGCGGCCCAGGAGTTTGAGAAGACTTTCGAATTGAGTGGCACAACCTATTTGCCCTTCACCTGTACAACCTGCAAGAGGGAATCGAAAGAGTGGGTCGCCTACTGTCCCCAGTGCCATCAGTGGAGTACGTACACGATCGAGAAAAGCGATAAGGCTTTCACAATTCCTGCCTCTCCCTCTGCCGAACAGCTACCGTTACCCTTCCGTTTGGATACCATGAAGACAATGCTTTAACGTTGAGATGAATGCCTCTTTTCATTGAAAGACTTCTCCAGTTTTTTCTCCCTTCTCAATGCCACTGTTGTGAAAAATTCTTGGAGGAAAGACAAAAGGGGCTCTGTCCAGATTGTCTTTCAAAGATGCGCTGGATCGAAGCTCCTTTCTGTTCTGTGTGTGGGACTCCTTTTGTCTCCCAGGAAGTCAGCAACCATCCGTGTGGTGCTTGTTTAACAGAGAAAAAATATTTTACAATGGCGAGAGCATTGGGATACTATGAAGGCTCTCTACAAGAGGCAATTCATCGGTGGAAATATGAGGGGAAGATGACCCTCACCTCCATCTTTGGGGAATGGATGGCAGAGGGGCTGAACCGTTATTGGGACTCTCATTTATTTGACCTCCTGATCCCTGTCCCCTTGCATCGAGAACGATTACGGGAAAGAGGATTCAATCAGGCCCTCCTGCTTGTGAAGGAATTAAACCGTCGAACGGGGATCCCCTACCGAAAGAACCTTCTTCAAAAGAAGAAACCCACCCTCCCCCAGGTCCATCTCAGCGGCGCTGAGAGGGAAAAGGGGGTAAGAGGGTCCTTTCGTCTTCTGGGCAGAGAAGAATTGGAGGGGAAGTCCATTCTTCTGGTGGATGATGTCTATACAACCGGCGCAACGGTTAAGGAATGCTCAAAGGTGTTACTGGCCGGGGGGGCTGCAAGGGTAGATGTCCTTACATTGGCCCATACCGTCAAGAGGACATAGAAAATGGGCTCAAGGGGTCTAGGATTCAAGGGTTCAAGTGAAATCTTAAAAAGGAAGCTGAGGATTTAGAAATATTCATGCGATGCGTTAATTGATTCTTAAAACCTTAAATCCTTGAACCCCTGAACCCTCGAATCCCTGCCTACCGCAGGCAGGCTTGAACCATTCTGAAAGGAAACGATGCGTCGTCGCAAGAAATGGTCCTTTTTTCTCTGGATATTCCTTCCCATCCTCGTTGTAGGGATAATCGGTTACTTGTTTATCCACTATTTCCTTGACCCCACCCTCTACAAGAAGGTCCTTGAGGACTCATTAACGAGGGAGCTCCACAGGAAAGTCACCATTGGGAGGGCAAAATTTACCTTATGGGGTGGGATCGGAATTGCCTTTGAAGACGTCCGTGTCAAGGACCGTTCTCTAGCTCTGGACCTCCTTCAGTCCAAAAGACTGATCTTGAACCTTAGGATCCTTCCCCTCCTAAAGGGAGAGGTAAAATGGACGCGAATTATCCTTGACCAGCCCACTTTTCATTTCTTACGAGATAAGACCGGACGATTCAATATTTCTGATGGCTCTTTGACCGTCAAAAGGTTTCAGACCTTGCAGCGGAAAACGCTCCAGACCGTTTCAACCCTTTTCGGAGGTTCCTTAACCCTCCGGAATGGAAAGATCCTTTTTTCTGATGAATACATTGGAGCCGATCTTCTGGTTACGGAAATACGTTCCTTCAATCTTCGACTCTCTGAGGTCTCTCATCAAAAAGCCTTTCCGTTCCACCTCAGCGGGAAAATCAGCCACTCCAAGAAGGAAGGCCGTTTTTCCATCGTTGGGACGATTCAGAATATCCCTGAGGACTTGGATCTGTCGAGAGGAAAAGTGGATGCAAAGGTGGAGGTCAAGGGAATTGAAACCCTCCATTTCTGGCCTTACCTCAAAACGTTCCTTCCCATAGAGACGATCTCAGGAAGCCTCGATCTAAATGCCCATTGTCAGGGAACCTTCCGGGGTACCTTTAAGGCCGCCGCGAAACTCAGACTCCAAGAGTTGGTCTTCGACTATCCTAAGGTATTTGCGTACGTTCTCAAACCAAAGTGGGTCACTATTGATCTCACGGTCGATTACGATCTGGAAGATCTTAGAGTCCCTCTGATCTCCATTAAGCTGCCGGAGCTATCGGTGGAGGCAAAAGGAAAGATCTATGGAATTGGGTCCGAAGGAATGGGTATTGACGCAGAGGCACAGAGCGGACCTTTCGATATCTTAGAAGGGAGGAAGTTTATTCCTTTTCGGATCATCACGCCCGACGTCTCGGAGCCGCTCTTCCGTGCAGAAGGGAGCGGTCTCGTCCAGATCATCTCGGTCAAGCTTTCTGGAAAGATTCCTGAGATTGAGCATTGCGATCAATCTGCCCACGCCCATGTCTTATCGGTTGAGATGAAGACGACAGGTGCCCGATTGAAACTCCCTTGGGATCTTCCTCCCCTCGAGGAGGTCAGGGGTCATCTCTCTTTTAGAGACGGCCATTTGAGATTGGAAGAAGTGGAGGGAAAGGTTTTTCACTCCTGGATCGATCGAGCCAGCGGGACCTTCTACCATCTTCTTCTCGTCCCGATGTTACAGATGCATGCTGAAGGCCGAATGGATTTGAAGGACCTCCCTTCCTTGATGAAAATAGAAGGACTATCTCCTGATCTCTCTAAGGCCTTTTCTCCTTTCAATATCCTGTCGGGGAAGGCCGATTATCGTCTCATGATGAAGGTCCTTCTGAAACCACCACTCCATTTCCAACATCAAGGATCTTACCACCTTTGGAAAGTCCACTTCACCCATCAGCAAATACCATTCCCTATCCTCATCGCGGAAGGGAAAATAGGGCTATCTAATGAAGGATTCCAGTGGTCAGGAGCAAAGGTGGAATTCGGAGACTCGTCGTTCCTCACGGATGGCGAATGGAAGAGGGGGAAGCAAGGCAATCCGTTCGAAATGTTGGCCAAAGCCAGCGGGGATGTCAGGAATCTATTCAGCCTCGCTCAATCCCTCCTCTTTTCGGAGGAGATTCGATCGAAGATGGCATGGATTGAAGACCTATCCGGTCCAGCCGATCTCTCATTCAAAGGGCAAGGTCAATCCGGACTCCAATTCTCTACCTACGAAGGAGAAATAATCCCAGAGGGGGTCCATCTCCTTCCAAAAGGAATTCGTTCTCCAATCATTTTCAAGGACGGGAGCTTCTCGTTCTCCAACCTCGGAGTCCATCTTTCAAAAATAACGCTCCTAAGCGACCATTCTTCACTCACATTGGATGGGAAGATAAGGGAGGGGACTGTGAACCTCTCCGCATGGGGGTCAGTCAACTTAAAACAGCTTCGTTCCCTTCTCCAGTCGCCCCTTTCCCCTCAGCCGGTACGATTAGAGGTGGAGCGGATTCAAGAACTGACCGGAGAAGCAGAAGTTCATCTAAGATTATTAGGAGGGAAAGAGGAGGGAATCGCTTTACTGAAAGAAGGAAAGATCCAAGTGAAAGGGACCTCTCTCAAACATCAAGGGATTCCTGTTCCCTTCTCCGAGATCGAAGGTTCTCTGCTCATCTCTTCCGAAGAGATTCGATTCGTCGGGTTAAGGGGGAAGGTAGGGTCGTCCCCCCTCCACCTCTCAGGGTCCCTCTCCCGTAGCAGTCGGGGGACAGGGGGAGAGAAGTCTTCTGCTGGATTGACCAGGCTCTTCGCTTTTCAGATTTCCTCCCCTCAATTGGATCTCGATCCCCTGTTCCCCAAAACGGAAAAATCCGCTCCAACCTCTTTCCGAGACCTCAGGGATCTGCTTTCCCAGTGGTCTTTCGACGGGAAGCTGGAGATAGAGCAAGCGGAGTTTCGCGGCCTTCCATATCGAGAATTGAAAATAGAGTTGAAGACAACTGATGGCAAGTTGTTCTTACGCTCCTTCCAATTGAAAGGAGTTGGAGGAGACCTCTGGGGCGAAGGATGGATCGAGCCTGTAGAAAAGGGAATAAGATTTGAGATCAAACCACGTCTCTCCAATATGGAGGCTAGAGCTTTTCTTCGAACCCTTCTGCAAAAAAAAGAGGAAGAGAACGTGGTTGTCACCGGAAGGGTTTATTTCGACAGAACCGAACTGCGAGGGGAGGGAGAGGACTTCCAGAAAGTAAAGGAATCCCTCAATGGAAGATTAAGGTTAGAATTAGAGAACGGGGTGATTGAAAGGGCGAATATCTTGGCTAAAATCTTCTCGATGCTTAACGTCTCTCAGCTCTTCATGGGAAGGCTTCCGGACTTAAAAACGAAGGGACTCCCTTATCGAGCGGTCACGGCAAATATTCTGGTCAAGGATGGCGTTGCTTCCACAGAAGACTTCGTCTTAGAGAGCGATGCCATGAGGATTACCCTTCTGGGAGAGGTCGATATAGGCAGGAATCTGATCGACGCGACGATAGGAATTCATCCCCTGGTCACGATCGATAAGCTCCTGAGTCATCTTCCGATTGCAGGATACATTCTTACGGGAAAAGACAAGGCTTTCCTCTCCTATATCTATGAGGTAAGAGGTGATCTGGATGACCCGAAGATTGAAGCTGTCCCCATTAAGGGATTGGGAGAAAATTTTTGGGGCATCATCCAGCGCCTTCTGCAGACTCCTTTGAGACCGTTACAAAGAAATAATACATCAAAGTGAAGCAATAACTTTGAATCCCCCCTAAACCATGCCAAGCACCCTATCTGGTACATGGTGCATGCTCGAGACACCCGTTAGCTCCTTCCAGAAAGGTCCAAAAAAGAAGGATAAGAAGAGCTAAAAATTTTTTTCACAAAGTAAATTTTTATCTTGACAATAACAATATGTTGTTGTAATCATCTAAGAGCACACTAAATATTGCCCTTCTTAATAGCCTACCCGTTTTGAGGCTAAACAAGATTGCTGAGATGTACGACAACCCAAAACCTGAAAAATGAGAAGCTTGACGTAACATGACGTATCATAAGGAAGAGGCGGCCTCTGTCTGCAAGTTGATAAACATGAGGCAGAGACCACATTTGGGGTTTTGTTTTCTATCGCTCTGCTGAAGCAGATAGGCAAGGTGAGAAACTATGTCAACTGTGATTGAGATGAAAGGGGATCGTCAGGGAATTAAGGAAGAGTTCGAAACCACGGATATGGCCCTTTTCGTTCGTACCTCGGATGAATCGATGCACGATTGGAACCGTCAGAGGATCGTCGATGCCCTCCTGCGGGAGACCTTTGTCGATTTTGATACAGCCAGGGAGATCGCACGCGATGTGGAGGAACTCATTGCTACTTCCAGGATCAAGATGATCACCGCACCACTCATCCGCGAACTGGTTGACACCAAATTGGTCGAAAGGGGCCTCGAACAGGCCCGCAAGATGCACACCCGTTTGGGAATGCCTCTCTATGATGTAGACCAACTCATCCTCCATCCGAACAAGGAGAATGCGAACGTTCCTCACGGACCGGAAGCAACCAACCTCACCTTGGCCGAGAGGATCAAGAAGGAATATGCCCTCCTCTCCGTCTTCTCCCAAGAGGTCGCCGATGCCCATATGCGTGGCGATATCCATCTCCACGACCTTGGCTTCGTAGATCGGCCATATTGTAGCGGACAATCTCTCGAATACATCAAACGATTCGGCCTCAGCCTTCCCAACTCCATCGCGATGGCCAAGCCCGCTAAACATCCCGAGGTGCTCCTTGCCCACATGGTGAAGTTCGCTGCAGCCCTTCAAAGCAACTTTGCAGGAGCCATTGGTTGGGACTCCGTCAATCTCTTTTTCGCACCTTACCTGGTAGGGATGTCGGATCGAGAACTGGAGCAACTGGCCCAGATGATGATCTTCGAATTCTCCCAACAAGCCGTCGCGAGAGGAGGTCAGGCTATTTTCACAGATCTCAACCTCTACTGGGAGATTCCAAAACACTTTGAGGGTGTCCCTGCGATAGGGCCGGGTGGTGATTTCACAGGAAAGGCTTACAGTGACTATATAGAAGAGGCCCAGCGCTTCGCCTGGGCCCTTTTCGACGTCTATCTCGAGGGGGATGGTTCGGGGCGACCTTTCTTTTTTCCAAAACCAATGGTCCATATCACAGAGAAATTCTTTAAGGCCCCTCGTCACACGGATTTCCTTAACCACATCTGTGAGGTCGCTTCTGAAAAAGGAAACACTTACTTCGTCTTCGACCGCGGGGAGACAGCGAAGATCTCCGAGTGCTGCCGTCTCAGTTTTAAACTTGACCAAACCGATCTCGATGATGCAAGACAACCCTGGAAGATGCGATACTGTGCACTCCAGAACGTTACGCTTAACCTCCCAAGAATCGCATACCTTTCAGAAGGAGATGACACTCTACTCTTTTCAAGAATTACCGAGTTCATCGAGATGGCGGTCAAGGCTCATCTGGAAAAGAAATTTTTTATTGAAAAGCTTCTCTCCTTGGGGGAGAAAGGGCCGCTAGCCCTTCTGGCCATGGACCGGGACGGTTCTCCTTACCTGAGGATGCCTCGGGCCAGTTTTCTAATCGGCATGGTAGGGCTCAATGAATTGGTTCAAATTCATACCGGCCAGGAGCTTCACCAATCGAAGCAAGCCTTCAAATTCGGCTTGAAGGTGATCGCCCATATGAAACTTCTGGTGGAGAGGCTCAGCGAGCGCTATGGCATGCATTTTGTTCTGGAACAGACACCAGCGGAATCCACAGCCTATCGCTTTGCTAAATTGGACCTTAAATACCATTCACCGAAGTCGGGGCATGCGGTCAAAGGAGATGTTTCAAGAGGCGAAGTCTATTATACGAACTCCACTTACTTGAACAATTCGGCTGTCCTCAATCCTATCGAGCGTGTGAGAGAGGAAGGACTCTTTCATCCTCTGATCGAGGCAGGGGCGTTGACCCATATCTGGCTGGGCGAGGCCAAGCCTTCCAAGTCATCCCTAGCCAATTTTGTGATCAAAACGTTTCAAAGAACTCAGAATGACCAGATCGCCTTTTCCCCGGAGTTCACCACCTGCAATATCTGCCATCGAACGAGCCGAGGCCTTCGTTCCAATTGTACTTATTGTGGGTCTGCGGACGTGGACGGCATCACCCGAATCACTGGGTACTTCACCAAGATCTCCAGCTGGAACAAGGGGAAGATTGGAGAACTCAGGAACCGGTATCGGAACCAAGCCTTCCTGGAAGAGAAGGAAGAAGGAACTGTATTGGTGTCGGGATAAGGCGTTGAGAAAGAATGCCAAATGTCAGGGTTCAAAGTTCAAATCAATGACAAATTCCGAATTTCAAAATTTAGGTTTTGGCATTTGAACTTTGGACTTTATTTGGCATTTGCCTGCCTGCCGTAGGCAGGGATTTTGGCGTTTGAAATTTTTTTTCAAAGGAGGAGGGAATGGGATCGCTCAAAATTTTTACCAAGGCAAAATGCGCAAAATGTCCTGCCGTCAAGGAAATGGGAATGGAGTTAAAGAAGGAAGGAGTGCCGGTCTATGCCTACGACCTCGACACGATTGAAGGCCTTGCCGAGGCTTCCTTTTATAGTATCCTCTCCACCCCTTCTATCATTATCGAAGATGAGGAAGAGAGGGAGGTGATCAGTTGGAGAGGAGTGGTTCCAACCCTCCAGGAAGTGAAACACCACCTCCAATTAAAGGCTTTCTCCTGAACGGGATCATTCCTCCTCTTTCGTCCCTGTCTTCCGATAGGTCGGTATGATGACCGAGATTAAGGGATTCCTAGAAACCTCCTTTGTTGATTGGCCAGGGAAACTCTGCTCCGTGCTCTTCCTTCCTCATTGCAACTTTCGCTGTCCTTACTGCCATAACCACCCCCTCGTCTTTCATCCTGAGCGGTATCCCTCTATTCTACTGGAAGACATTTTGGAGCGTCTCCACTCGTTCAGGGATTGGATTGACGGAGTTTGCATTACCGGTGGAGAGCCTACTCTGAATAAGGATCTACCCCCCCTCATCCAGAAGATAAAGCGAGATGGATTCTTAGTCAAACTCGATACCAACGGTTCGAACCCCCAAATGTTGGAGGCCCTCATGGAGGCGGGGGAGATCGATTTTGTCTCCATGGATGTGAAGGCTCCCCTAGATCCCTTCAGTTACCGATGTTCGACCGGGCTTTCCATTGACTTAAGCTCCATTTTGAGATCGATTGAAATATTGAAGCGGGGAGGGGTGGAGTATGAATTCCGCATGACAGTTGTACCCGGACTCCACAGGGAGGAAGATGTCAAAAGGCTGGGCGGGCAATTAAGGGCAGGCCGGAGGTTCATTCTGCAGAACTTCAATCCGGAAAATCCATTGGATTCTTCATTGAAAAACACCCTTCCTTATGACCCCGGGATACTGAAGGCGATGGAAAGAGAAGTCCAGGAAATGACATGATTCTCTTTTCTCTTCAGGGTTAATTTGATATACTTACCTAAATTCGGGCCAAATTTTAAGTATCGAGCGCCAGTTCATATATCTGATCAAAATAAAACGGTTTTCCCTCATCCTTACGAGTGAAAAATAAATGCTCAAGTCTGCTTCCCTCAAAGAAGTCAGGATGAAAGTGAAAGGGTTAGAGAAAAAAAGCCATTTCCAGAAATTCATCTTTGAGGTAATCCAGGATCTCTTTTTTATCCTCGATCAAAAAGGAGGAATCCTGGAGGCCAACCCAAGAGCGATGGAAGTGTTGGGATACTCATGGGAGGATCTCCAGAAAATGGTTTTCCTCGATCAAGTCGCTCCCGAGGGCCAGGGCACTGTCAGCAAGGGTTTTGAGGAGATGGGAGGAGGGAAGGAAATTCGATTGAGAACCCATATCGTCAGTCAGGATGGAGAGCGGATTCCTGTTGAGGTAATAGGCGTCCCCAAGGAAGAGCTATTTTTCATGACGCTGAGAGACCTGAGAGAGAGTTCAAAGAATGAAGAGGAATGGGAGAGAACGAAGAAGGAGTTAATAGAAAAGGTTCGAGAGAGGGATCAATATGCCCGCGAATTGCAGGCCATGAAAGATGCCTATAAGGAGAAGTTGAAGGAGATCGAAAGGATGAGGGAGGACGCCCTCATCCTTTCGTATATGGATGACCTGACTGAGATCTATAATCACCGTTTCTTTATCCAACAACTGACCACCGAGGTAAACCGTCAAAAACGTTATCCCACCCAGCTCTCGCTTCTAATGATCGATATTGACTATTTTAAGGATTACAATGATACCAATGGACATCTGGCCGGTGATCAGATATTGAAAGCCATCTCACTGATTATCCAACATGGCGTCAGGCAATCCGATTTCGTCGCCCGATACGGGGGGGAAGAATTCTGTGCGATATTAGTCAATGCAGGAAAAGAGGAGGCCCTTGCGATCGCAGAGAGGATAAGGGAACATGTCGCTCAGACCCGATTCCCCAACGAGAATGCCCAACCGAATGCAGATCTGACCGTGAGCATCGGCGTGGCATCCTATTCACCCACGACTTCAACCGTCACCGATCTGATCCGTGAGGCAGACAATGCCCTCTACCGGGCCAAAAGGGCAGGTCGGAACCGAGTGGAGGGATGAATTGAAGAGCATCATCGTGACGGCAGGGGTGATTATTGAACAAGGGAAGGTCCTCGTGGCTCAGAGAAAGGAGGGATCCCCTCATGAACTTCTTTGGGAATTTCCTGGAGGGAAGGTGATGGAGGGGGAAGAGCCGAGGGAGGCTTTGCGAAGGGAATTAAAAGAGGAACTGGATATTGACGCAGAGGTGGGAATGATTTTTGAGGCCGTCTTCCATCCCTACCCGGAGCATCCCGTCCTTCTGTTGATCTATCTTTGCCGGATTGAAAAAGGCACCCCCAAATGTCTCGGGTGCCACGACCTCCGATGGGTGAACCTCATTGACCTAGAGAAGCTGGCCATGCCACCTGCCGATAACCCCGTTCGCAAACGTTTGTGCTCTTCGAAAGGTTTCATAGAAGCCTTATAGAAGCACCTTTCATGACCTCTGAGGAACAGACGATCCTCTCTCATCGCAGATTCGTGTTGGATAAACATAGAATCTGGAGTAAAATTGTTTGGGAGGTAAACCATGGAAAAAGACCAAATCCAAAGGCAAAAGTATGCGCTCAGTTTAGAAAGAACGATCCAAAATCATTACAATCATTTGAAAGGGTCGATAGCAGGATTTCAGGAAAAGTGTCAGAGAGTGACTCCCGAGAGAAAGGTTCCTACCGATATCATCAACCAGATCCGTATAACCTATAAAGAGATTCGAAACCGCCTGACAGAGATCAGGGCGATCCAACAACTCCTTCAGACAAAATATAGACAGTTCTATCGCCGAGATCCCTTGCGCGACAAAGAGATCACCGAATTTGAATTCATCTCAAAAAATTTCTTCTCCAAATTCGAATATACTCTAAAACAGATAGAGGCGAAGACGAAGATGGAGAGAGAGAGATTGGCCCAGATGCAAAAGAATGAGCCGCCCAGAGGGGCTTTTTAAGGGAACCCGTTTTCGTCTGACGCCCTCGTTATAAATAAGAAAAGGACGCATGGGGCTTGCCTGCCTTGCCTACCAGCAGGGAGGCTGAGCACATGGTAATGAAAAGCTTTTCGGTTTGACACTATTAATTAAAGTAGTTATAAGGATACTAATTTTCGTTAGTCCTTCTGAAGCAAACTGTGAGTTCAGGGACAAGGGATGGAGCAGAACCTCAAGGAGTTCTACTTCTTCAGTGATTTTTTGAACCGAAAGGTATTCAACCCTTCCGGACGGAAGGTAGGTAAGATCGCCGATTTGGTTGCCGAGAGGGCAGAGCCCTATCCGACGATCATCGGCATGATGGTCCGGGGGAGGGGAAGAGAAAAAAAGGTTTATCTTCCTTGGGAGCAGATCCTTCAAATCGAGCCTTTGACCACCCTTTCCGATGATGAGCTCTCTCTTTCTAAATCCTCCCTTCCTGCGACAGATATCATCCTTCTTCAAGAGGAGGTGATGGACAAACAGATTGTCGATACCTTCGGAGCAAAGGTGGTGAGGGTCAATGACCTTCATTTTCTTCGGGTGGATTCCCGTCTCAGGCTCGTTCATGTCGATGTGGGATTCCGAGGATTGATGAGAAGAGTGGGATGGGAGAGGATCGTCGATCAAGCCCTCCAATGGCTTTTCTCATACAAACTTCCCAATCAGTTCATCTCTTGGAAATATGTTCAACTCCTCTCTGGCTCGGATCTCCTCCATCTCAGCGTCTCTCAGAAAAAGCTTTCCCATCTTCACCCTGCAGACCTAGCGGATATCATTGAGGACCTGAGTGGCCGAGAACGATCAGCTATCTTCCATGCCTTGGATACGGAGACCGCAGCCGAGGCTTTGGAGGAGATCGATCCAAAGATTCAGAAGGCCCTCATCGAGACGATCCCTGTGGAGAAGGCCTCTGATATTGTCGAGGAGATGTCGCCTAGCGATGCAGCGGACCTTCTGGCTGATCTTCCCGAGGAGAGGGTAGAAAAAATCCTCGAAGCGATGGAGCAAGAAAAAGCAGAAGACTTGAGAGAACTCCTCGTTCAACCCGATGAGACGGCCGGTGCACTGATGACCACGGCTTACCTCAGTCTTGCACTCGGAGTGACGGTAGAGACAGCGATTGCTCGATTGAAGGCAGAGGCTCCAAATTTAGACATCGTCGACTATATCTATGTTGTGGATGAAGAGGAAGCGCTCGTGGGTGTGGTGAGTATCCGAGACCTACTGACGGCTCATTCCCATCAATCCCTCTCAGAAATCCTGGCGCCACGGGTGGTGAGTGTAAAATTGGATGAAGACCAGAATGAGGTGGTCGAGGCGTTTGCAAAATACGGATTTAGAGCCCTCCCTGTCGTGGACGAAGAGAATCGTTTGAAGGGCGTGATCGGTTTTCGGAGCGTCTTAGATGTCTTGGCGCCGGATGCAGGATAACTTTAAATCCCAATAACCAAATTCCCCGCCTACCGGCAGGCAGGCAAGCTCCAAACAAGCTCCAACATCCAATGACCAAACATCCAAGCAATTTATGTCATTGGAACCTGGATATTGATGATTATTCGGTTAGTCGTGCTTGGTTATTGGATATTTATCTTTAACTCGCAGAAGGATCCATCATGGCCGATTACAAGAAATTGGCTTCAAATTCAAGGCATTCTCTTTGGAGGACGGTCAGCCTATTCTTCCTCCTCTTGGGCCCAGGCATCATCACCTCCAATGTGGCCAACGATGCAAGCGGTATTACCACCTACTCTTTAGCTGGGTCGGAATTCGGACAGAAGCTCATCTGGTCTCTCATTCCCATTTCGATCGCCCTCATCGTGATCCAGGAAATGAGTGCTCGGATGGGTGTTATAACGAGCAAGGGGCTCTCCGATCTCATTCGTGAAAAATTTGGCGCTAAAATAACCTTCTATTTGATGATTGGGATGTTCCTGACCAATATGGGGAACGTCATTGCGCAATTTGCAGGGGTGGCGGCAGGGATGGAGGTCTTTGGGGTGAACAAATTCATCTCCATTCCTATAAGCGCCTTCTTAGTTTGGTGGATGGTTGTAAAAGGGACATATAAGTCTTTGGAGAAGGTCTTTCTGACCGCGTGCGTTTTTTACCTTTCATATATTGTCACGGGGATCATTGTAAAACCGGATTGGGGTCATGTTGCTGAACAATTCCTACATCCCCAACTCGATCTTCGTCGTCCGGAGATGACCATGCTGATTGGGTTAGTAGGAACGACCATCGCTCCCTGGACACAATTTTACCTTCAGGCGTCGATGGTCGAGAAGGGGGTCAAAGTAGAAGAGTATAGGTTCGCTCGGCTCGATGTAATCATGGGAGCGGTCATTGCTCAGATCGTCGCCTTCTTCATCATCCTCGTCTGTGCAGAAACTCTCTTTAAGAATGGAATCCGAATTGAGACGGCCAAGGAGGCAGCCCTTTCTCTCAGCCCATTAGCCGGAAAATATTGCACGTATCTATTTGCCTTTGGCCTAGTCAATGCGGCCCTCTTTGCCGCCTCCGTCCTTCCCCTTTCCACAACCTACCTCATCTGCGAAGGCTTAGGCTGGGAGGTGGGGATTGATAAGAAGTTTGTGGAAGCGCCTCAGTTCTATGGATTCTATTCCTTGATGATCTTTCTGGGAGCAGGGGTTATCCTCTATCCTAACCTCCCTCTCATCCGGATCATGTACTTTTCGCAAGTCATCAATGGAATCGTTCTCCCCTTTGTCCTCATCTTCATGCTTCTGCTCATTAATGACAAGAAGTTGATGATGGAACATGCCAATGGTTTTCTTTCCAATGCCATCGCATGGGTGACCTCCCTCGTGATGATTGGATTCACCCTGCTCCTTCTCATTCGAATGATTTGAAATCCGAACATTGAAAATAGTCTATTGGGTTAAGGTCAAGAGGTCAGTTTGGGTCAACGGCAATAGGTGATGGCTAAAATGACAAAGACCACAGACATAACCTATTAACGAAACGGGCATCTTTCCCTTTACCTTTAAACCTAAGACCTTTCTAATAAAAGGAAGGGGTCAACAGCGGGCTCTTCTCAGAAGGCGCTCCCAAGCCTCGTCCACCCTCTTTTGGGTCTCCTCAATATCCCTTTCCGTGAGGTGGCTGAAACGCCCCTGAAGTTTCAAATACTTTTTAACAGGAACAACCTGAGATTCTTCCTGAATCGTAAAGGACCTCCCGTTCTCTATTTCATAAAGGGGAAAGACTCTTGACCGAACGGCAAGCCTTGAAATTCTAACGGTGACTTCCGAAGGAATCCTCCAGCCCGGAGGACACGGAGAGAGGAGGTGAATGAATCGGGTTCCCCGGATCTTCTTGGCCTTTTCCATTTTCCGCAGGAAATCCTCAGGATACGCAATGGTAGCCGTCGCCGCATAGGGGATCTGGTGGTCGGCCATGATCGCCATAATGTCTTTCTTGGGATTCTCTTTGGGCTTCTGAACCGGAGTGGTTGTTGTCCAGGCGAGCAAAGGCGTAGCTGAACTTCTTTGGGTCCCGGTATTCATGTAACCCTCATTGTCATTACAGATATAAAGGAAATCTTCATTTCTCTCTGCGGCGCCAGAAAGGGATTGCAGCCCGATGTCAAAGGTCCCACCGTCTCCTGCCCATACCGCTACCAACGTCTCACGATCACCTCGTACATCTAAGGCCGCTCTAATCCCTGATGCAGTCGCCCCGCCCGTTACAAAGCCAGCATGGATAGCTGTCATGTGGAAACTGGAATAGGGCCAAAACCCTGGGATAATGGACCAGCAAGAGGCGGGGAAGACCATGACAGTCTTTTCCCCGAGGGCTTTAAGGGTAAGTCTCATGGCAAGGGCTGCCCCACATCCAGCACAGGCCAGATGGCCATGTCCCAAAATCTCAGAAAGAGGTATTTCCATTTTTTTCATCTAAGGTCCCTACCTTATTGTTCTGTTTCTTATCACTGCCTACTGCTTACTGGTGACTGTTCACTATTCATTTCCTAAGCCCTAGCCAAAGGATGTCCTCTTCGGGCTGACGGTGTTCCCACGTATACTGAATGGCTTCCTCAATGAGTTCCGGGGTAATATCCCTTCCACCCAATCCTGAAACGAATCCAAAGACCTGAGGCCTCTCCTCTCCGGAGTAAAGGGAAGCCCTCAATTCCTGGGCAAAGATCCCTCCGATTCCGACAGAAAGATTTCTGTCGATGACCGCTAACTTTTTTGCCCCTTTCATGGCCTCACGAATCTCTTCGGACGGGAAGGGTCGAAATCTTTTTATCTTTATTCCGGCGACGCCGTATCCCTTTTGCACCAGTTTCTGGATCACAATCCTGGAGGTGCTGGTCACGGTTCCTGAGGTCATCAAGAGAACCTCAGCCTCCTCTTTCCCGTATCGTTCGATGGCACCGTAACCGCGGCCAAACCAGGATCTGAATTCATCATCTACATTCTTCGCGATCCCAGGGACTTGCTCCATCGCCTTTTGAATCTTATACCGGAATTCAAAAAAATATTCAGGCGTTGTGATCACTGAAAAGGCTACGGATTCCTGGGTACCGATCGTGTACTCTAAACAGCACGGCGGTAAGAATTTGTCAACTTCCTCCATCGCAGGAATTTCCACAGCCTCAGAGGTATGTGAGAGGACAAAGGCGTCGAGGACCACCATGACAGGAAGCTTTACCGATTCAGCAATCCGATAAGCCTGAAGGATGGTGTCGAGGACCTCCTGGTTATTTTCGCAATAGAGCTGAATCCATCCCGTATCACGTTGAGAGAGGGAATCCGTCTGATCACTCCATATATTCCATCCTGGGCCCAGGGCTCGGTTGACATTAACCATCACAATGGGAAGTCTCGCTCCGGAGGCCCAGTGGAGCATCTCATGCATATAGGCTAAGCCATGGGAAGAGGTGGCCGTAAAACATCTAACCCCTCCCGTGGAAGCACCGATCAAGGCAGCCATGGCAGAATGCTCTGATTCGACCTTCAAAAATTTTGTATTTAACCGACCGCTTGCTACGAGCTCTGATAGCTCTTCCACGATCGTTGTCTGGGGTGTGATCGGGTAGGCAGAGATGACATCAACCCGGCTCAATATCGCTCCATAGGCCACTGCTTGATTTCCCGTAATAACCTTTTTCATCGTGCCTCCTCTTCCAAGGAGATGGCCCTTCGGGGACATTCAACGAAACAGATCCCACAGCCCTTACAAAAATCGTAATCCACCTGGTGAGAAATCTCTTTCCCCTTTTTTGATATAGACGCATCGGGGCAGAAGATATAACAGTTCTCGCATTCATTACATGTCCCGCAACTGAAACATCGCTCTGCTTCCCTTAATACAGCATTCTCTGTTAAGGTTGAGGTCACTTCTACAATTTTTTTGATCCGCTCTTTGGGGGAGCGCTTGGGTTCTTTCTCTCTCCTTGAAGGCTCGAAATAGTCCATATTTAACTCTTCAAAGGTCACCAAATGGGAATTTCTCGGTCTCTCCCCGGGATGGAGATATTTGAAAATCGAAATCGAAGGACCATTTCCGACAAGAATTTGGCGGATCGCCCCTTCAGAATCATTGCCCTTTAAGTAACAATCGATCGCCATGGCCGCCTTCTTGCCCGAACCAATGGCATGGGCTACCGTGCGCTGATTGGATGTAAGATCTCCTCCCGCAAAGATTCCTTCTGCGGTTGTCTTTCCGTCCATCTGTGTGAGAACAATCCCCTCTTTCTTCCCAATCCCTCTTGGAAGAAAGGAAGTTTCGATTTCTTCTCCTGCTGCAATGATGACACTGTCCATTTCGACAAAAAAATTGGAGTTGGGAATTGGGACAGGCTTTCTCCGGCCACTCTCATCTTTCTCCCCCAGCACCATCCGAAGACATTCCAAACGTTTCAAACTCTCCTTTTGTTGAATACGAATGGGATTAACCAAATATCTTATTCTCACTCCTTCTTCGAGGGCTTCAACGATCTCACCCTCGAAAGCTGGCATCTCCTCTTTTGAGCGACGATAGAGGATGGTCGCCTTCTTTCCCAGGCGGATCACAGACCGGGCCACATCAATCGCTGTATTCCCTCCGCCGATGATGGCAACGTTCTCACCTATCTTCACCTTTCCATCAAGATTGACCTTTTCCAGAAGATCCAAGCCGCTAAAGACGCCCCTCCCTTTCTCTCCAGGGATGTTGAGAACCCTACTTTGATGTGCCCCTGTACCAATGAAGATGGCTTGATAATCCTTCAGCTCTTCTATTCTTATCTCTTCACCAATTACAACTCCAGTATGAATCTCTACTCCCAATGCCTCAATGCTTGAAATTTCTTCGTCTAGCACATCCTTAGGCAACCGATAGGAAGGAATTCCCGTTCTTAACACACCCCCTGCCAGGGAAAAGGATTCGAATACGGTGACGCTATAACGAAGCTTTGCTAAATGGTAGGCACAACTTAGACCCGCGGGTCCAGATCCTATTATGGCGACCTTTCCTCTCTGCTCTGCTGAAACCTTTTCGGTCTTTTTGGCAAGGCGGGAAACAAAATCAGCGACAAACCGTTCCAAGGCATGGATCGCAACCGGTTCATCATACGATCCTCGATTGCACTTTGATTCGCAGGGATGAAAACAGACTCGACCACAGACTCCAGGAAAAGGATTCTCTTCTTTGATCAGATTCCACGCCTCCTCAAAATCGCCTTGGGTTATCTTTTGGATGAAGGCAACGATATCATTTCCTGCAGGGCACGCCGCATTGCAAGGTGGGGTCTTGTCTTCATAAAAAGGCCTCTGCGCCCTCCAGGTGCCTGTCTTGTTCCATTCCATGTTTCCCAAAGAAATTGGGATATCCGGCATTTCCGTAGCTCTGGTGATGAGGATCTGTTTTCCCATGTCATCCTTCCCGCAAATTAAAACTCAACTTCTTGATAGGCCTCTCTCGCGGCTTTGGCATTCTCCCCCTTCTTGACAGGCAACTCTTCGCGAATGGCGAGGGCAATGGAGTCGATCTTCACAAGGCCGGTCACCTTCGAAAAGGCACCCAGAATGGCTGTATTGACAATCGGGTTCGTCCGGGAACCTAAACCGTTCTGAATGGCGATCGAAGTTGCATCCACCGTGGCTACTTGAAAATCCTTTAACCGATCAAAGGCCCCAGGAGGTTGACTTGAATTGACCAGGACCCAACCTTTCCCTTTAAGTCCTGACGTCACATCAACCGCCCCGATCAACGTAGGATCTAAGACCACGATATGATCGGGTTCATAGATGTTGACCCTCAACTGGATGGGTTGTTGATCTACTCTCAAAAAGGCCATCACAGGAGCTCCTCGTCTCTCCACCCCAAAAGCAGGGAAAGATTGCACATACAACCCCTCATGGAAAAAGGCAACAGCCAGCACTTTCGATGCCACCTGGGCTCCCTGGCCACCCCTTCCATGAAATCGGACTTCGATCATCTCTTGCCTCGTAAAATTGTCTTGGGTTTAAAGCTCAGGGGAATGACGCCAGTTTCGCAATTAGGTTACGTCTTTCGTCTTAAATCCCTTATTGTCAATTCCTTTACCCCTTCACCCCAAACCAAACGCCTGCCTGCCGGTAGGCAGGGGCTTCCTAACCTCAACCGTCCTCCCCAAGGAGTTTCTATCTTGACGGATAGACCACCGTTAAAGCCTTCGCGTTCTTTCTCTCCAGAGCCCGATAGGCATGGGGAATCGAAGACTCAAAATAAAGTGAGTCTCCTGGACGAAGGATGTATTGCTGGTTCTCCGTTCTGAACTCTAAGGTCCCTTCCAATAGATAGATGAATTCTTCTCCTTCATGGCTGAAATAGGACAACTTCTCGGCCTTCTTCCTCTTAAATTCCACCAAGAAAGGTTCCATATACTTTTTGGACTTCTTATAGGCCAGGGCCTCGTAGTAGTAGCCACTCTCCTCCCTCCCAAAATATCGAGAGTCGATAACTTTGCTTTCGTCTTTTCTCACGAGGACCACTCTCTCCTCTGGATCATGATTTTGAAAGAAAAACCCAATGTTGATGTCTAAGGCTCTCGAAATCTTCAGAAGAGTGGCGATAGGAGGAGAAACGACCTCTTTCTCAATTTGGGAGAGAAGAGGTTTGGAAAGACCTGTGCGGTTGGAGAGGTCCTGAAGAACGAGGCCTGCCTTCTTTCGAAGTTCCCGAATCTTCTTCCCGATATGGAGTTTCTTTACCTCATGTCTGATGTCATCGGAAACCACAAATATTGTATAAGCCCTTCAAGAGCGCCTGTCAATACTTTTTAAATGAGACTTAAATTTTTTTTAATTTAACCAAATCTCCGCTGGCCGGTGGATTATGTGGGGTTGGAAAACCTTGATTTCTGTAGTCACCTGTGCTAGCTTTCTGTTTGACTCTCACCAATTAGGAATCAAAGAGAGGTAAGAATGAAGATCGTAATCATGGGAACAGGAGCCATGGGAAGCCTCTTCGGAGGGCACCTGGCCCTTTCGGAAGAAGAGGTCTGGTTGGTCGGTATCCGTAAGGAGCAGATTGATGCAATCCGCTCTGCAGGCCTTATCGTTGAAGAGAAAGGAAAGCAGCAAATCATTCGTGTGAATGCTACCTCCAATGTCGCCTCGGTTGGAAAGGCCGATCTGATCATCTTCTTTATTAAGACCTATCATACGGAAAAAGCTGTCTCAGATGCCCTGGTCCTGCAGAAGGAGGATACTGTCTTTCTCACTCTTCAGAATGGTCTAGGAAATGAGGAGGTCATTTGTAAAAGGGTGGATCGAAAAAATGTGATGTTGGGAGTCACCAACCACGGAGCAACCCTGTTAGGTCCAGGGCATATTCGCCATGCCGGACGGGGAAAGACCTATATCGGTGAACTGGATGGGAAGGTGACGGATCGGGTCAAACAGATTGCCCAAGTGTTTAATAAGGCAGGGATTGAAACCGAGGTTACCCCCACTATCTACGACCTCGTGTGGGATAAGTTCTTTATCAATATTGGCATCAACGCTTTGACTGCCTTAACCGGATTGAAAAACGGGCAACTCTTAGATTATCCCGAGACACTGAAATTGATGGAGACATTGGTGTCCGAAGCCGTGGAGGTTGCTCGGAGAAAAGGGATTCGGATTGAGGAGGACCCGATCGACAAAGTAAAAGCTGTTGCACAAGCCACGAGGGAGAATCGTTCTTCAATGGGTCAGGATTTTGACTATAGACGGGAAACCGAAATCAATGCCATCAATGGGGCCATTGTGAGGGAAGCAGAACGTCTGGGGATCCGTGTTCCTTATAATCAGACAATCACAGACCTGGTTAAGGTGATTGAAAAAGGGTTTTAAATCCGAAGCCCGAAATCCCTGCCTACCAGCAGGCAGGCCAAATTTCGAATTTTGGAGGAAAGGATGGACCGTAAAAAAATTACCCCCGTCGACATTCAGGCCATGAAGAATGAAGGGCAGAAGATTACGATGCTCACTGCCTATGACTATCCCCTTGCTCTGCTCGAAGACCGGGCAGGAATTGAGATCATTCTGGTTGGGGACTCTCTCGGGATGACAGTTCTGGGTTATGAGAATACGATCCCCGTCACCATGGATGAGATGATCCACCATACAAAGGCTGTCACTCGTGGAGCAAAATATGCACTGATCATTGGTGACATGCCCTTCATGTCCTATAACACTTCTGAGAGGGATGCTATCCTCAATGCCGGCCGATTCATGAAGGAAGGAGGAGCCGACGCCGTGAAGCTGGAGGGAGGCGTTAGCGTAAAAGACATTGTGAAGGCAATCGTGAAAGCGGGTATTCCGGTCATGGGGCATATTGGATTGACCCCTCAGACCATTTCCATGCTCGGTGGATTCAAGGTCCAAGGCAAAGACGCTCAGGCTGCTCAGAGGATTATTGACGACGCTTTATTGCTCGAAGACGCAGGTGCATTTTCAGTACTCCTCGAAGCCATTCCTGCCCCAATTGCAAAGAGGATTACAGAACGTCTGAAAATTCCTACAATGGGGATCGGTGCGGGCGTCCACTGCGACGGTCAGATCTTAGTGGTCCATGATATGTTGGGCCTCTTCGATCGTTTCACTCCTAAATTTGCCAAACGATATGTCAATCTGAGTGAAATGATCCTCAAAGCCTTTGAGACTTATCGAGAAGAGGTGTTGAAGGAATCATTTCCGACAGACCAACATAGTTTCCATATTGATGAGACGGAGCTGAGTAAGGTCAAATAGAACCAAATTCACGTTATAAGGAGCTAAAAGCATATGGAAAAGTTTAAACGTATATCCGTCTTTTTCGCGGTAGCAGGGCTTTTCATTCTGAGTACGGCCTCCATCGTCATTTCGGCGCCGATGACATTGAAATTGGCCCATGTGGTCTCCACTTCTGCACCCTATCATATCGGAGCCATGGAGCTTGCAAAACTGGTGGAGCAGAAGACCAAGGGCCAGTTGAAGATCGAGATATACCCCGGTGGGCAATTGGGTAAGGGAGAACGGGAGTGCATCGAAGGACTTCAGATTGGAACAATTGACCTGGTCGTTACATCGACAGGGCCTGTGGGTGGATTTGTTCCACAGATGCTGGTCGTCGACCTTCCTTTCCTTTTCAGGGACAACAACCATGTAGATAAGGTTCTTGATGGACCTATTGGAGAAGGGCTTTTAAAGGACCTCTCAAAAGCACGAATTAAAGGAATTGCCTTCTGGGAAAACGGCTTCAGAAACTTAACCAATAATAAGCGCCCCGTCAATAAGCCTGAAGATGTGAAGGGCTTGAAGTTACGAACCATGGAGAATGAAGTCCATATGGATGCGTTTAGGACACTGGGAGCAGATCCTACCCCAATGACCTGGGGTGAGGTCTATACATCCCTCCAACAGGGCGTGATCGATGGGCAGGAGAATCCGATTAACATCATCCGTACCCATAAGATCTACGAAGTTAACAAAAACCTCGCTCTCACGGGCCATGTCTATTCACCCGCACTCCTTCTTATGAACGAAAAAAAATTCAATAGCCTTCCCTTGGCTCTTCAGAAGGCCCTCATGGAGGCAGGAAAAGAGGCAGCCAAATTTGAAAGGAAATTTATTCGAGAAAATGAAGCTAAGATGCTGGAGGAGCTGAAGGGCTTTGGAATGCAGGTGACATACCCGAACAAGAAACTCTTCCAGAAAGCAACGGAACCTACCTATAACAAGTATGAGGGGAAATTTGGGAAAGACTTGATCGAGAAGATTGTGGGCACAAAGTAGACCAGATGTTCTCCAAAATCAGCTTTTATTGCAATAAATTCGCAGAATGGAGTTGTCTCTGGCTCCTCGTAGCGATGACGGTCGTTACTTTCGCTCAGGTGTTCTTTCGATTCGTCATCATGCACGCGCTTCCTTGGTCTGAGGAACTCTCACGTTATTCATTAGTTTGGGCCTCCTTTCTTGGGGCATCGATTGCCCTAAAGAGGGGACTCCATATTGGTGTTGAAACCTTTTTGACAAAACTTCCAAAAGAGAGGAGGCGTCTGGTTTATCTGCTCACATTGGTCATCATCTTCATCTTCCTCCTGGTTGTCCTCGTCAAAGGTTTTCAGATGGCTTCCATCAATATGAGGCAATCATCCCCAGCCATGAGGATTCCTATGGGGATCCCCTATTTAGCGATCCCTATCGGATCGCTCATTATGGTCCCTCACCTCCTCAACGAGTTGATCCTGGGATGGAAACGTAAAGAAGGATTGGTGGGGATTGAGAAGACGGAGGGAGAAAAGAGATTGGAAGGGGGATTTTAAATTGCTCTGGATCCTCGGCATTAGCTTTATCACTTTTTTGATTTTGGGCATTCCTATTGCCTTTGTTCTAGGATTGACCTCTTTTGTGGCCCTCATCTATTCAGGAAATATCCCCTTTCTGCTTATACCTAAAGAGATGTTTTCCGGAACGGACTCTTTCCCTCTCTTAGCTGTCCCTTTTTTCATCCTAGCAGGAAATCTGATGAACGTTGGCGGAATCACTAAGAGGCTCATTCATTTTTGCAACCTTCTTTTAGGATATGTGCGGGGAGGATTAGCCTTGGTTAATGTGGTGGCCAGTATGTTCTTTGCAGGCATTACAGGCGCAGCCGTCGCGGACACTTCGGCCCTTGGCTCCATCTTAATTCCTGCTATGACTGAAGAAAAATACGACAAGGACTTCAGCGCTGCCATTACAGCAGCCTCCTCTACGGTGGGGCCCATTATTCCACCAAGCATTCCAATGGTGATCCTTGGGACAGTAGGAGAACTTTCGATCGGGGCCCTCTTTCTTGCAGGGGTCATACCGGGAGTCATGGTGGGGTTGTCCTTATTGGGAGTTGCCTATGCGATCTCCTGTAAGAGGAATTATCCAAAAGAAAAGATAAAATCGATCAAAGAATTTTTATCTGGATTGAAGGATGCGATCCTCGCTCTGATGATGCCAGCCATCATTATAGGGGGGATTCTTGGAGGAATCTTCACACCCACGGAGGCAGCAGTGGTAGCAGTGTGTTATGCCTTTCTCGTCAGTTTTTTGATATATCGAGAAATAAGATGGAAAGACCTTAAGAAAGTATTAATTGACAGTGTGGTCACCACCTCCATCATCATGTTTGTTATTGCAAACTCTGCCATCCTTGGTTGGATCCTCGCGCACCAGCAAGTTCCACAATCCATCGCTCAAATCTTTCTCTCGATCTCCAGCAATAAATGGGTGATCTTACTATTAATCAACGTCTTCCTCCTATTCGTGGGAACCTTCATGGAAACTACAGCCTCACTGATTATTCTCACCCCTATCCTTCTTCCACTGGCCATAAAGGTTGGAATTGACCCGATCCACTTCGGATTGGTGATGGTTCTGAATCTTGTCATTGGTCTCATCACCCCTCCTCTGGGTGTCTGTCTCTTCATCGCGTGCAGCATCGCCAAGATCACTTTAGATCAGATCGTTAAAGCCATCCTTCCGTTTCTCATTGCGGCCATTTCAATCCTTTTCCTCGTAACCTACATTCCAGAGCTCTCTCTCTGGATTCCCCGAATGGTCATCAAATAAAAATTTTAAATCGATAGATAGATGGTATAAGAGAGCTCTGAAAAACTACCATGTGCTCTCTTGATTGCAATGATTTCAAAAAAAGGATTATACAGATTTTCTTTATCCCAGAGATTTCAGGACTTTTTAAGAAATCTCTATGCAGAAGCTTGACAAAGGACAAATAAATTGATTACTTATAAATTAGGAGTTTGTCGGCAATTCCCACATAAACTTAGGCGGAAAATGGAAGTAGTTTCTGCTCTAAAGGAGATGCAGAGAATATCGGACCTCCTTAGGAAAGAGGGGAAAAGAATAGGGTTTGTCCCCACTATGGGTTATTTACATGATGCCCACCTCTCTTTAGTCAGAAAGGCCAAAAGCTTATGTGATATTGTTGTGGTGTCAATCTTTGTCAATCCGACTCAATTTGGACCCGAAGAAGATTTCGAAAGATATCCCCGCGATGAAGAGGGAGATAAGGCAAAGCTCGATAGAGAAGGTGTTGATTTCCTTTTTATTCCAGAACCAAAAGATATGTATCCTCCAGGATATCAGACTTATATCGATGTCACAGAAGTTTCCAAGGGACTCTGCGGCGATTTCAGGCCGGGACACTTCAGAGGGGTCGCGACTGTCGTAACAAAGCTTTTCAATATCGTCAGACCCCACTCAGCCGTTTTTGGAGAGAAGGACTACCAGCAACTTTTGGTGATTAAGAGGTTGGTTGAGGATCTCAATCTCGACATCGAAATTATCCCCAGTCTCTTAACTAGGGAAAAAGATGGGATTGCGATGAGCTCAAGAAACACTTATCTTTCTTCCCAAGACAGAAGAAAGGCTTTGATGATATATCGTGCTCTTATGAAAGGTAAAGAGGTATATGATTCCGGAGAGAGACAGGTCTTAACGCTTTGCGAAGCTGTAAAGAAGATCATTAATTCTGTGGAAGGAGTCTCTCTTCAATATTTAGAGATCAGAGATGCGGAAACACTGGAAAAGATGGAGCATGTGAGCAAGCCTGCTGTGATCGCTATTGCAGCAATGGTGGGAAAAATTCGACTTATTGATAATATAATAATAGGAAGGGAAGGGCAATGAAGAGAATGATGCTCAAATCGAAGATCCATAAGGCAACGGTTAATGGAACCAACGTTTATTATGATGGAAGCGTCACTATTGACCAGGATCTAATGGATGCGACAAACATAGTTGAATATGAGCAAGTAGATATTTACAATCTATACAATGCAACTAGATTTTCTACTTACGTCATAAAAGGTGAGCGCGGTAAAGGCGAAATTTGTTTAAACGGTGCTGCTGCTAGACTTGCCGCAAAGGGAGATCTTATAATTATCTGCTCTTACTCCATATGTGAAGAAGAGGAAGTGCTCAACCACAAGCCGATACTTGTTTATGTCGATGAAAAAAACAGAATAAAGGAAAGAAAAGTAGGGTAGGTCTTTGATTTGAGAAATCTGATCACATTTGAGCTTGTTCACGATTAATTCTCTAGATATCTTCTGCTGTCACAAACTTTCCCAACCACTTTAAACTTGAAATTGGATGAAGTTTAAGATAATTTATCTCTTGAAGGAGGTGGTGGTATGCCGATTTCCGCTTATGTCTTTATCGAGTGTACGGCAGGGGCTGCAAGAGATGTGGCTAAGGAGGCAACCAAGATACAGGGGGTGAAGCGAGCCAATGCAACGACGGGCCCTTATGACGTGATCGCTCTGGTGGAGGCTCCCGACATCAATATCCTTGGAGACTTCATCGTCACCAAAATTCAAGGGATCTCCGGTGTCTTGAGAACTCAAACCAACGTCATTGTCGATTAGTGCTGGTATGACTACAGCTATGCATTATGCGCCTAGCGTATTTTATTAGAAAGGGGTGATGATATGGGAAGCGTCGTGAAGAAGAGACGAAAGAAGATGCGAAAACACAAACACAAGAAACAATTGGACAGGGATCGTCATAAGAAAAAGAAATAAGGCCCATTCATGCAACGAACCTGGGTTCATATTCTACTTTTTATTTTGACGGTGGCCTCTACGTTGATTGTTGGAGGCCCCGCCTATTCTATCACGATCATCCTCATCCTTCTCGGACATGAAATGGGCCACTATTTCATGTCCCGAAGATACGGGGTGAGAGCGACACTGCCTTATTTCCTACCTTTTCCTTTTTCACCTTTCGGGACACTAGGTGCAGTGATTCGAATGGAGAGCACCATCTCCTCTCGAAAGACCCTCTTTGATACGGGTGTGGCAGGACCTTTTGTTAGTCTCATCCTTAGCATTCCTGCGATCGCGATCGGCTTGAAATTTTCTGAGGTCATTCCCGCATCCCAAATTAGAGAAGGAACCATCCGACTGGCAGATCCTCTGCTATTCTCTTTCATCCAGAACTTAGTCATGGGCGAGGTTGCAGAGAATCATGATATTCTCCTTCACCCCATGGGATATGCGGGATGGGTCGGCCTCTTTGTCACCGCCCTCAACCTTCTTCC
>Ga0209427_10000960_pt1 | contig 32423 bp, 29 predicted proteins | sample DeeMarSWOR136_30_FD_187465 | JGI IMG/M metagenome (GOLD analysis project Ga0209427, IMG submission 187465) | Marine sediment microbial communities from White Oak River estuary, North Carolina - WOR-1-36_30 (SPAdes) (version 2) | ecosystem: Environmental > Aquatic > Marine > Intertidal zone >...
TGCCAGAGCGAAAACATTCGCTCGTAGGCCTGGAACTGGGCCGCGTTGCGGGCGGTGTCGAGGTAGGTCTTGAGCATCTGGTTGGCAGCCGCAAGGCGCCGGCGCAGCTTGTCGCGCTCCCAGCCGCGTTCCTTGGCCTTCTTACGCAGGATCGTCTTGAGTTCCCGCATGCACTGCGAGCGAACTCGCCGGGCGCGAAATCCCAGGGTGAGGAAGCGCCATGCGCCGGCGGTCACGCCCGGCGGGCGCTCGTGCGCGAGCTCCCCGAAGGCTTTCAGCTGCGCCTCGATGCGTGGTGCGAAGTGAAACTTTGAACGGACCTCGCCTTCGCGAATGCCCAGGTCAGACTGCAATTCGTCGAGGTTGGCCCGGCGCCCGTAGAGACCATGATGAATGCGGCGGTAGATGAACCGGCCGAGCACTCCGCTTCCGGCGACGAGCAGCATGCATGCCATTGCGACGCCGGCGTTGAGTGAGCCGATCGTGAAAGTGGAGTGATAGAGAATGAGCAGCGGCCCGACGATGCCAAACATCATGTGCAGCCGGAACCAGTAGCGAATGCTGCCGGCAGATTGCAGGAAGCGCACATGCTTGCGCAGGGGGTAGAGGAGCAGCGCCAGCATCATGACGCCGCCCACGACTCCCATGTAGTAACCGAAATCCGACCCCGGCGTGTAGTAGCCGCGGGTGGATCCTATCCCGAGCACGACCATGCCGATGACGAGAGGAAGCATGTATGCAGCACGGCGCGCGGGCGGGTTCGCGCTTTCGGGCGGGCTGGCCGCGGCTGCCGGGCGTCGTTCATAGGTTTGGAAATGAGTCATCTCGGCGTTGTTCTTCTTGAATACGTGGTTGGGTCGGCGGCACGGTTTGCCGGAGGTGATCCGGTCCCCGTCAGTAGCCAAGCAATAATCGTGCTCGTGCCACCTTTAAAGGTAATTTATGGCCTATTCCACTGATGCTGCAGGGACTTCCAGCCGGAAAGCATAGGCCAGCGGATGGGCGGCGTGACTTGTATGCCTTTCCACGGGATTCGGAGGCGTTCCGGCCGTGCCCGAGCCGGAATCGCGCGCTGGGCGGAGACGGTGAGGTTTCCGCCGGTGCTATGCTTTTTGCGCCACCTGAAAGACCTTGGCCTGAATGAACCTGTTGCGCTCCGATCTGTTTCTGATTGCGCTGTACCTCGTGCCGCTTGTCGCGGTGATGATCTGGTACGTCCGTCGGCATCGCCGGCATGAGGCGAAGAACGTCGCCACCTGGCAGGGCGCCGTCGAATCCGGGCTGACTGAACCGGCATCCTTGCACCCCGTGATCGATCCGAAGCGCTGCCTCGGCTCGAAGGCTTGCGTCAGTGCCTGTCCCGAACAGGCCATCGGCATCATTGGGGGTAAGGCGCGCCTGGTGGACCCGGCCAAGTGTATTGGCCATGGTGCTTGCAAAGCGGCGTGTCCTCACGATGCCATCGCCCTCGTATTCGGTACCGCCAAGCGCGGCATGGACATCCCCCAGGTCGATGGGCATTTCGAGACCAACGTGCGCGGGATCTTCATCGCCGGCGAGCTCGGCGGGATGGGGCTGATCCGCAAGGCAGTTGAGCAGGGCAGACAGGCCATCGAGCGGATCGCCAAGCGCCGCGATGGTGCTTTCCCCTACGACGTCGTGATCGTGGGGGCGGGACCGGCGGGACTGGCTGCCTCGCTCGGTGCGCTGGAAAAGAAGCTGCGCTTTGTCACGGTCGAGCAGGAGGACGCATTTGGTGGCACCGTGTACCACTATCCACGCAACAAGATCGTCATGACGGCACCGGTGCAATTGCCCATCATCGGCAAGGTCAGGATGGGGGAAATCAGCAAGGAAAAGCTTCTCGAGTTCTGGCAGGGCGTTCTCAGCAAGACCGGGCTCAAGGTCAATTTCTCGGAGCGCATGGAGGCGATCCGGCCGGACGGCAAGGGTTTTGTCGTCCGGACTGCGAAACAGGAATACCGTACGCGCTGCGTGCTGCTCGCGATCGGACGTCGTGGCACCCCGCGCAAGCTCGATGTGCCCGGTGAAGAACAGTCGAAGGTGGTCTATCGCCTGATCGACCCCGAGCAATATCGCGGGCAACACGTGCTGGTAGTCGGCGGCGGCGACAGTGCGCTCGAGGCCGCGCTTGCAGTGGCAGAGGAGTCGGGCGCTAAGGTTACCGTCTCGTATCGCGGCGATGCCTTTGGACGCGTGAAGCAGAAGAACCGCGAGCGGCTGCAGGCCGCCGAGGCAGGAAAGCGCGTAGCGGTGCTGCTCAATTCAAACGTCAAGCGCATCGACGCCGATCGCGTGGTCGTCGATCAGCAGGGGAAGAACCTGACGCTGAAGAACGATGCCGTGATCGTCAGTGCCGGCGGCGTGCTGCCAACGCCGTTTCTCAAGGAAATCGGGATTCTGGTGGAAACCAAGCACGGGGAGGCCTGAAGGCCTCGGTGATCTTCCCACGGGCCGGGCGCGTCGTTCCGGCCACCCGTCTTAACTATCCTGCGCGAACCTTCGCCTCAGCGTTTCCGATCTTCGCGCGGTGCCAGGGAAACGCTTCCTATGCCGGAGCGGACGCCGTCGCCGAGCTTCGGTTGAGTCGGTGTTGGCTCTGGTTGGCTCGAAACTGGCTGGTGCCCCTGTCGTTCCAGGCCGGTCAGAAGTTCATAGACGCACGGCACAACGAAGAGCGTGAGCAGCGTGGAAACCAGTACGCCGCCGATCACAGCCATGGCCATCGGGGACCGCAGTTCGGCGCCGGGGCCGATGGCAAGCGCAAGTGGCAGCGCTGCTGCGATAGTCGCGAGCGAAGTCATGAGAATGGGTCGCAGTCGTATCGGGCAGGCCTCAAGCAGGGCGGCGCGAACCGAGGTTTCGCCACGTGCCCGCACCTGGTTGGTGAAGTCAACCAGCAGGATCGAGTTCTTTTTCACGATGCCCATCAGCAGGATCAGGCCAATGAAGCTGAAGATGTTGATGGAGTGCCCGAATGCGAGCAACGTGAGGAAGGCGCCGGACGCACTGAATGGCAGGGCCATGAGGACCGTGAACGGGTGCACGAAACTGTTGAACTGCGAAGCGAGCACCATGTAGGCGACGACTACGCCAAGGAACAGCACGAACCACAAGCTTGCAAAGGATTCCTGGAATGCCTGGGACCCGCCGACGAAGCGCACGCGGTTTTCGGGCGGCATGACCTCGCGGGCGATCGCCCGGGCCCGCTCCAGCGCCTCCTGCTGGGATTTGCCCGCCTTTACGTTCGCGAAGATCTTGATGGCACGCTCGCGATCATTGCGGTTGATCTGCGCCAGGCTCCGGGCCTCGCGAATCTGGACCAGCTCGGTCAGTTTGATCAGCTCGCCACGATTGTTGCGCACGTAGAGCTGGTTGAACTGGTCCTTGCGAGTCAGGTCCTCGTCGCGAAGGCGCACGCGCACGTCGTAGCGATGGCCACCGGAAGAATACTGCGCGGCCACCACACCACCGACCATCGCGCTGATGGTCTGGGAGATCGCCTGGATGCTGACCCCGCGCTCGGCAGCGCGCACCCGGTCGGGAATGACCTGGAGTTCGGGTTTGCCGAGCAGGTAGTCACTGTCCGTATCGGTAACAAGTCCGGTGGCATCAAGCTTTTCAATGATCTTATCGGAGTATTCGGAGAGCTTGTCCCAATCCCGCCCCTGAATAGCGAATTCGATCGGAAAGCCGCGTGAGGCGGTGAACCCGCGCTGCGAGAGATCCTGAACGGAGACGCGCAGCCCCAGTTTGCGCAGCGCCTTGCGCGTCACGTCCATGAGTTCCTGCTGGCTCAGCTCGTGACCGCGTTCAGGGTCGACGCCGCGGCTGCCCTTGGGCTTCATGCTCACAAACAGGTTGAACAGATTGGCCTGTCCGCCGGTGCCGAACCCGCCCACGGCCGAATAAGTGCGCCGGACTTCGGGTCGCGCGATGAGAAAGTTCTCGGCCTTGCGGGCCACCGAGTCGGTGTACTCCATTGAGGATTCAATCGGCGTCTGGGCGCGCACGATGAACATGCTCTGGTCCTGCACCGGCATGAATTCCTTATTCACGAAGTGAAACGCGGCGAAGGAGCCGGCAAAGAACATCATCGATCCGCCGATGGTGAGCCAAGGATGGCGCAGCGAGAGATTCAGTCCCTTGCTGTAGGTTCTGGCGAGGAACTGGAAGGTTGAATCGGCGACCCGCCCGACGCGCGTCGTACGGTTGCCGGCCTCGACGAACTGGGCCGAGCGCATCGAGGTGAGCGTCAACGCCTCGAGCAGCGACAGCATCACTGCCGCCGTCATGGTGATCCCGAACTGGAAGAAGAAGTAGCCGATCACGCCGCTCATGAACGCCACGGGCAGGAAGATTGCCACCACGGCGAGCGTTGCCGCGAGCGCGGCGAAGGTAATCTGGCGGGTGCCGTTCAATGCCGCTTCCACGCGACCCTGACCCATCTCGCGGTGGCGGACGATATTCTCGAGCACCATGATGGCATCATCCACCACGATGCCGATCGCGAGGCTCAAGCCGAGCAGCGTAAAGGTGTTGAGCGTAAAGCCGAAAAAGTAGAGCACCATGAAGGTGCCGATGATCGATGTTGGAATCGCGAGAATCACATTCAGCGTCGCGGTCCAGCTGCCGAGGAACAGCCAGCAGACCAGCGCGGTGACCATGGCCGACATTACCAGCGCGAACTCGAATTCGTTTACCGAATCCTCGATGAACTGGGTGGTATCGAAGTTGACATCGATGTTCATGCCCTCCGGCAGTCGCGTGGCGACCTCGGCCATGCGCTCCTTCACGGCGTGGGCGACCGCCACGGTGTTGGAGCCGCGCTGCTTGCGAATGCCGAGGCCAACGGCGCGTACGCCGTTGGCGCGTGAAATGCGCCGGATGTCGTCGAGGCCGTCCTCGATCTTCGCGACCTCCTTCAACATGATGCGCGAGTAAACCGGCTGGTTGCCACGCTGGTTGACGACGATGCGCTCGAATTCCTCGGTCGTCTTGGCTTCCCCGAGGGTGCGTACGTCAAACTCCGTAGGTCCGGTTGCGATCTGCCCGGCGGGAAGTTCCGAGTGCTCTGCGCGGATCGCGTTCAGGACGTCGGTAACCGCCAGCTCGTAGCGGTTGAGTGCGGTGGCCGAGACCCACACGCGCAGGTTCGGCTCGACGTAGCCACCGAAGGCGATCTCGCCCACGCCGCTCACCGAGGAAAAGCGATCCTTCAGGACGTCCTTGATGTAGCGCATCAGCTCGCGCGGGCTGTGCCGATCGCTCGTAAGGGACATCCACAGGATCGGTTGATCCTCGGGATTGGTCTTGCTGATGACCGGTGGTTCGATATCCGCTGGCAGGTAGCGTTGTGCGGCTGCGACCTTGGTCTGCACTTCGCGCAGGGCGTCGGCGATATTGCGTCCGAGCTCAAATTCGACCGTGATGGTCGCCGCGCCGTATTGTGACGTCGAGGAAACACTGCGCACGCCCTCGACGGTCATGACCGAATCCTCGATCAGGTCGACCACGTTCGTCTCGACGATCTCGGGGGCGGCACCAGTGTAGTTGACTTTGATGGTGACTACCGGGAAGTCGACATCGGGCAACTGGCTCACTCCCATGCGCGAGGCGGAGATGAGGCCGAAGATGACCAGTGCCGCCATGAGCATCCAGGCAAATACCGGCCGGCGGATGGCGATGTCGGGCAGGCTCATGGGGACGGTGTGGCGGCGCTTGTGATGCCCGCGCGCCGTGCGGAGGCAGCGAGCAGTCGCTGGTAGTCGGCCTTGGCGGTCAGCCGGGCGCGGTCGAGGGCGCGCTGGTTCGTCTGGAAGGCGGTAAGCGCCTGCAGCACGTCAAGATTGATCACGAGGCCAAGCCGATACTCCGCAGATTGTGCCTCGTAGCTCTTTTTGGCCGCGTCAGTGGAATTCTCGAGCGCCTCGAGCTGGGTAATATTCAAAACAACACTCTGATACAGCGCCCGGATCTCCTGCTCCGCCGCGCGCGTCACCTGGCTCATGGCGAGCTCGGCCTGGGTGCGCTGGGACGCTGCTTCGCGCACCTTGGACTGGACACTGCCGCCCGCATAGATCGGGATCGTCAGCGCCAGCTGCACGTCCCAGTTCGAGTCGCTCAGGTAGCCCGGGCGGTCGAAATAGTAGTTGCCGTTCAGGTCAAGCGAGGGCAGGTGCCCACCCCGCGCGACGGTGAGGTTCTCGTCGGCGGCCGTGATTCGCTGACGCGTGGCGCGGACATCAGGGCGTGAATCCACACCGGCGAGATAGTTCTCAATCGGATCGACCCCGGCCGGCAGCGTCTCCGAGTCACGCAACGGCGTGTCCGCGGCGAGCCCGCTCAGGAAGGCGAAGACCTCGCGCGCCACGCTGAGTTGCCCGCGCAGCTGCTCGATCTGGGCGCGAAGCGTGCTGATGGTGCTCTGCACGTTGAGGAGTTCGCTCACGCGTGAACGGCCGATGCGCACGCGTGCCTGGATTTCCTTCTCGCGCTCCTGGTTAAGCCGGATCTCCTCTCCAAGATTGAAGATATCCCGCTCGATGGCGAGAACATTGTAGTAATTCTGCACCACGTCCTTGAACAGCAATACCCGCGCGTTCTGGTAATCGTCGCTTTGCGCGCTGATCAGCGCCTCGGTCTGGCGCATCGCCGCGATCTCGCGGAAGCCGCGAAACAGCGGCTGGGTAGCGGTGACTTTTGCAAGTGGCTGGCGGCTCAGGTTGCTCGGTGTGGAGGGGGCGCCAGTGGGCAAGGGATCCTGCCAAAGATATGAGCCATAGCCGCTGATGGTCGGAAGCAATGCGGCGGTGGCCTGCTTGTAGCGCTCCTCGGCCTGGCGAATCAGCTCGGACTGGGTGGCGATGACTTCGCTGCGCCGCACCGCGGCAGCGAAGTAGTCGTCCAGCGTGAGCTCCTGCGCCGCGACGCCACGCCCGGCGGGGAAAGCTGTACAGATGAGCAGGCCGCAGGCCAATGCCTTCGGCAAAACCGATGAGCGCTTCACCACGTGACTCCATCCCGCGCTGCGGCACCGTACCCCGTGGTGTCCGCCGGCCGGGACCTGAAAATGGGCGGTAGCCGCGCACTATAGGGAGCTTGCCAGATGGCGGCAAGGCGGTCTCGGCATGGATGTCCCATTGCCTGAGTTTTCGCTCGATGCCGAAACATTCTGGCGAGAGCCTTGTCTCGGGCGGACTTGCCGAGCAAGATGGCCTTCCACCTTATACACAATACAATTTTACTGGAGCGCGTCTATGGCAGGAAAAGAACGAGGCTATTCCCGGGTTCTGGTCTGGCTGGCGAGTGGCCTGATGCTTGCCTCCGCCATGGTTGCGGTTGGCGCTGCGCAACAGACGGCGGTTTCCCTGGGTACAGCCACCAAGGGCGGCGGGTTCCAGCTCTACGGCGAGCACTTTGCGGCGGCGTTGCACGAGGCCGATCCCTCGCTTCACATCGAGGCACGCGCGACCCGCGGTAGCGCCGAGAATTTGCCGCTGCTGGAAAAGGGCGAGCTCGACATCGGCCTCGTCGAGGGAAATGCTGCACGCGTCGCCTTTGACGGCATCGGTCGGCCGCTGACGCGGTTGCGTATCATTGCCGCGATGTATCCCGGGCCCGGCATGTTCGTGGTCCGCCGCGACAGCCCATATCGAACCATTGCTGATCTCAGGGGCAAGCCGGTGGCATTTGGCACACGCGCATCGGGTCTGACCATGCTGGCGCGCGATGTGCTGGACGGTCTTGGCCTTTCACCGGATCGCGACTTTCAGGCTGTGTATCTCGACAAGGCCGGCGACGGCCCGAAGCTCGTAACGGAGGGCCAGGTCGCCGCGTTATGGGGAGGGGGGATTGGCTGGCCAGGTTTTACCAAGTTGGCCGCGGACAGCGTGGGCGCGCGCTTCATCGTGCCCGACGCCGATGAGATCGGTCGCATCCGCACTAAGCATCCATTTCTCCGGACGATGACTGTTCCTGCCGGAACCTACCGCGGTCAGGACACGCCGATCACGTCGGTTGGCTTGTGGTCATTCGTACTGGCGCGCGCGGATCTGCCCGATGACACGGCCTATCAACTCGCGCGCGCCCTGCACCGTGCAGAGCCCAGGCTTAGAGAACGCCTGGCGCAGGCGCGCTACACCACCGCTGCCAATACCGCGGCCGAGGCGCCGCGCCCCGAGCTGATCCATCCCGGGGTCGCACGCTATCTGCGTGAGACGGGTGCGCTGCGCTAGATCGTCCACGTGTTGTCACATTTGCGGCATTTCACCTTGAGCCAGACGCCATCGGTTTCAGGCGCGTCGTCCGGAGGTTGCTCCTCTTCAGGACCGCCGGCGACGACCGTGAAAATGGCATAGGTGCCGCAGCTGGGGCAGGTAGCGCGTGCCCCCAAGCGTTGCGCCAGCGAGAAAATTCTAGCGAAGCGTGACACGCCGAAAAGCGAGAGCGCGAGGCCGAGCGCCCCGACGCCGACGCCAAGCAGCCCGTGGGCAGGGCCTGTGCGTGTCACCACCATTTCGATGCCAGCGAAGGCGAGTATCGTGCCGAGCAAGCAGGTGACAAGATGCGCGTAAGCTTCGATGAGAGTGCGCTCATACCAGCGGCGAAAGCCGAGCTTGCGGATGCGCGCGACGGTGTGCATGGCCGATTTCTCGCGGGTCGGGCAGCCCATTCTACGCAGCTGTGCAAGTCCGCGCGCTACAGACCATGATTGGAACGAATGACCCTAACCTCTGAGATTGCAAGCCTGCTGCTGCTCGCAGGAGTAGCCTGGTTCTGGCAGCAGGCGCTGCGCGGCAAGGAGATCGCGCGTTCCGCGGGAAAGCGCGCCTGTGATCAGGCCGGCGTGCAGTTTCTCGACGATACCGTCGAACTGACGCGTCTTCGCTGGCGCCGGGACGCGGCGGGCGGACTGCGCATCTATCGGCACTATCGGTTCGAATTCGCCGCCGACGGTAGCCACAGGTTTCGCGGCGAACTGGCGCTGCTCGGCACCAAGGTGCAATTCGTCGAACTGGAGCCCTATCGCCTGCATTAGCACAGTGCTTTGCTCGCTTGCGGCGCTTGGCCGATGGCGGAGAATAGGAGCGCGAGGCAGTACGCGGGACAGAAGACTCATGAGTGAGCAGGACGTAGGTACCCCGGCGTTGAAGCGCCTGTTCTTCGCGCTCTGGCCGGAGGTTGCGTTGCAGGAAGCGCTGCACCGTATTGCCGCGACAATGTTGGGCCCGGTCGACGGCCGTTGCACGCCGTCGCCAAACATCCATTTGACGCTGGCGTTTCTCGGTCCGGTTTCGGAGGAAGCACGGGGCTGCTACGAGACAGCGGCGAGCGGTGTGCGTGCGGAGCCGCTCACGCTCACGCTTGATGCGTTTGGTTGTTTCCGGCGCAGCGGAATCCTTTGGGTTGGGGCGGGGCATGCGCCGGCCAGCCTCTTGGCGCTGGTGCGGGGGTTAAGTGAGGCGCTGCGGAACTGTGGCTACGAGCCGGACCAGAGGCCGTTTCGCGCCCACCTGACGCTGGCGCGGCGGCTGCGTCGCTGCCCGCGGTTTCCGGAGCTGCTGCCCGTCGACTGGCCAGTGCGCGATTTCGTGCTGGTCGAATCGCACACGGGGCCGCGCGGCGCGGAATATGAAATTTTGCGCCGCTGGCCGCTCGCTTAGTACCTACCAGAATGCCAGAAGCTTGCCGTTCTCGACCTTCGCGTCGAAGTGCTTGAGCGGGCGGGTGCCCTTCGCCACGCACTGACCGGTTTTCACGTCAAACGCCCACTGATGTTTCGGGCAGGTGAGGCGAAAGCCCTCCAGCGCGAGATGCGGTATGTTCGTCACCTGGTGCGGGCAGCGCGAGTCGTATACCCGAAAGTCATTCTTCTCGCGGTAAACGAAAAGGCTGCGGCCATCGGCGCTGCAGTAGCTCACCTGACTCTCCGGGATCTCGTTCACGCTCTTCAGTTCATGCCAGCGCTTTTCGGCGCCAAGGTTCTCGGCGCGAAATTCCGGCAGATCCATGTCGAGCAGGATCTCGGTCGCCCAGACGATCTTGGTGAGGCCGAGTGCCGGAAACGCCTGCATGACGGCATCGAGGATCTCGTTCGGTGAGCAGCCAACATCGAGCGCGCGCACCAGATACTGGCGAAATCCGTTCTCGGTCTGCGTGGCGACCTTGGTGATCAAGGTAATGAGCGCGCGTGTCTTGGGGTCGAGACTTCTGCCCGACTCCTTCAGGAACTTGAGATAGGCCGTCATGGCCTCGGGGCGGGCCTTGACGAGGTAATTCAGTGCATCGCTCATTCGATTCGGTCTCCGTGGGGATAGGCCCGTGTGTGATGCGCCATTATCGCGTGCGGGACCAGCGCTGGCCAGATGGTGAGTCAGGCTCGCGCATCACGAAATCTCCACGCGACGCCAGGAAAAACAAAACGGGCGCGCCAGCGGCGCGCCCGTTTTGCATGCGCCAAAGCTGGATGAGGCTAGCGTTTCTTCTTGCCCGCCAGCATCTGGTCGATTACGGGCGTGAGGATAATCTCCATGGCGAATCCCATCTTGCCGCCCGGAACCACGATGTTGTTCGGGCGTGACATGAACGAGTCATTGATCATCCGCAGGTAGTACGGAAAGTCGACGCCGTGCGGATTGCGAAAGCGGATCACGACGAAGCTTTCATCCGGCGTCGGGATGTCGCGCGCGATGAAGGGGTTCGAGGTGTCCACGATCGGGACGCGCTGGAAGTTGATGTGCGAGCGCGAGAACTGCGGCGTAATATAGTGCACGTAATCGGGCATGCGCCGCAGGATGGTGTCCACCACCGCCTCGGTCGAATAGCCACGCTCCTTGGTGTCGCGGTGGATCTTCTGGATCCACTCCAGATTCACGTCCGGTACCACGCCGACCAGCAGGTCTACCCACTTGGCGGCGTCAACGCCGGTCTTGGCGTCGACAATGCCGCCATGCAGGCCTTCGTAGAACATGAGATCAGTGCCGGTAGGTACTTCTTCCCACGGCGTGAACTCGCCGGCCTTGAGGGAAGTGCCAAGCCGCTTGTTGTGCTCGGCGGCCTCTTCGTCGCTGTGCAGGTAGTAGCGCTTCTTGCCCCCACCTGTCTCACCATAGGTCTTGAAGCATTTCTCGATTTCGTCGAACAGGTTGGCCTCGGGACCAAAGTGGCTGAAGTGGCGATTGCCGGCAGCCTCCGCCTTCTTCATCGCCTCGCGCATTTCGACGCGGTTGAAGCGATGGTAGCTGTCGCCCTCGATAACTGCAGGCGTGATCTCCTCGCGCCGGAAGATGTGCTCAAAAGCGCGTTTGACCGTGGTCGTGCCCGCGCCGCTCGAGCCGGTGATGGCAATGACTGGGTGCTTGCTGGACATCCTCGGGTCCCCCTTATGCTTTAAGGAATTCTTTGATACTGCGAAAGCGGCGATTCTACAGCAGGCCGCGCGGGCGGCGCCACGCCGGAGGCCGCCAGCTGTAACGATTTTGCACTTCTTAGTGGAATAGGGCTTAGGCGCTTGCAGGAACTCAAGCAAAAGGCCCGGCACCCAACGGTACCGGGCCTTCAGCATTGCGTGACTGCTGAATTACAGGGCAATGCCGGGATTGTTCTCGGCGCCCTTCAGCTTCGGCGTATTGGCCTGCGTGATCTTCACGGTCTTCTTGGCGCGCAAGTACTCAGCCACGATATCCCAAATATCCTTCGCCAGTTCCGGCTGCGGTTGCACGCTCGCCCAGCCCGCGACCTTGTACTTCTTCCTGGCGTCGATCGGTTTACCCTTAAGCGTCATGTCGCTGATTCGCTTGCCCATCGGCGCACTAATATCAATGGCGTACTCCAGGCCGCCGACGCGCACCATGTCGCCGCCCTGCTGGTAGTAGGGGTCCGGATTGAAAAGGTTGTCGCCGACATCTTCCAGTATCGTCCTGATCTGCTCTCCGGTGAACTCGTTGAGTGTCGTCTTGCCGTAGGTAATCGCTGTCTGGTCGAGCACATGCTCCATTGTAATCGTGTCGCCCGGCAGCAGCGAGGTTCCCCAGCGGAAGCCCGGCGAGAAGGCGATATCCGCGCCTTGGATCTCCATTAGCGCGTCGCAAATCAGCTGGTCGAACGTGCCGTTGAAGTTGCCGCGGCGGTAGAGCAGCGACTCGGTGACCGCGAGCTTCTCCTCAAGCTTGTTCTTGAATGGCGCGCGAACCTTCTCGATGAACGCTGCCATTTCCTTGTCGGGCGCAATCAGGTTCGAGAACACCGGTAGCAGCTTGTAGCGGAAGTCCTGCACCTTGCCGCCGCGGACGTCGAGATCGAGTACCGAGAGGAACTTGGTGTTCGACCCGGAGTTGATGACGAGTGTCTTGCCAGACTTGTTGCTAATGACGGACGGCTGCGGCACGGCGTCGTGAGTGTGGCCGCCGAGAATGACATCGATGCCAGTGACGCGCGAGGCCAACTTGAGATCCACATCCATACCGTTGTGCGACAGCAGCACCACGACCTGGGCGCCTTCACCACGCGCCTTGTCGACCATTTTCTGTACGCTTTCTTCCTTGATGCCGAACGACCAGTCGGGGATCAGGTAACGGGGATTGGCGATTGTCGTGTACGGGAAGGCCTGGCCGATGATCGCCACGGGCACCTTGTTGATCTCGCGTATCACGTAGGGCTTGAAGATCGGTTCGTCCCAGACAGCGTCGTTCACGTTCTGCGCGAGAAACTCGATTTTTCCCTTGAGATCCTTTTCGATGATCTCCTTTACGCGCGCGGCGCCGTGCGTGAACTCCCAGTGCGCGGTCATGATGTCGACGCCGAGCAGCTTCGTGGCATCGACCATGTCCTGACCCTTGGTCCAGAGTGCGGTGCCCGAGCCTTGCCAGGTGTCACCGCTGTCGAGCAGCAGCGAGCGGTTGGGGCGCGAATTGCGCAAGGTCTTCACGAGGGTGGCCATGTGCGCGAAGCCACCGACCTTGCCGTACTTGCGCGCGGCCTCGTCGAAATTGAGGTAAGTAAAGGCGTGCGCCTCGAGGCTGTTCGGCGCGATATTAAAGTGCTTGAGCAGTGCTTCGCCCACGAGGTGCGGCGGTGTGCCGACCCGCTCCCCGACGCCAATATTGATGTTCGGTTCGCGGAAGTAGATCGGCAGCAGCTGCGCATGGCAGTCGGTGAAGTGAAGCAGCGACACATTGCCGAATACCGGCACCTCGTACGGGTTGCCGGATGCGCCACTTGCACTGGTGGCTTTCTTGTCGGCACAGGCGGGCAACATGCCCGCGGCGCTGGCGGCGGCCAGCATCTGAAGGAAATCGCGTCGCGAAAGGCTCATGTCATCTACTCCGGAAAATGAGAAGAACGATTCGGGGTGAAATCTGCGCATGGCGGACCCGCAAGCCGCGCATTCTTGTCTGCTCTAGGACGGGGCGCAAGACCGGTCTATTCCGCCTCAGAAAAAAAAACCCGGCCGGGGGACCGGCCGGGTTGTGTGCTGCGATCCGGCAACCTAGTTGCGCATCGCAGGCGCCGTCAACGGCAGCCCGCTGCTCAGATAGGTTTCGTACAACTGAATGTGGTTGTAGGCCTTGTCACCATGCTTGCCCGGCTTGTCGCGCACCTGTGAGTTGCAGGTCCGGTAGCGCTGGTGGATGGTCTCGAGACGAGCCCACCCCAGGCGCTGGGCAGGCCAGCCAACCGGATGGCCAAGGGCCGCCGACAACGGCTGGTTGCCGCCGAAGTTCTTGCCGGCGAGATCCATGTGGCAGTTGGCGCAGGCGAAATTAAGCTGCCCGCGGCGCTTCCACCACCGCTTCTTGCCGTCCTCGTAAGCCGCGACCGCGCCGGGCTTCGAGAGGTCGATCTTCACGCGCTCTCCCTTCGAGAGTTCGTAGAAGGCTGCCGTCAACTCAGCAAGCTGCACGCGCGACTTCGTGTCCTTGTTAAGATCGGCGCTCAGGAACTTGTCCGTCGCACCGTTCTTCTTGGCGCAATCCATCAGGTCCATCTCAGCCGTACGCACTTCCTGCTTGCCATCATCCCAGTACGGATAGTTCTGGGCGATTTTCTTGCCACCGTTCTTGAAGCAGCTGGCGTAGGTCTTGCCGTTCGGGAAGGGCTTCGCCCAAATCTTGCGACCGTCGGCGAGACCCAGTTCATACGGCGGGAACTCATTGAACGCGTCCCACTGCTCCCGGTAAATTTCCATGCCCGGCAACGGGTAAAAGCCATTCGCATAGTCGTCGAACTTCACAGTCGGAAACTTCTTCTGGAAGTACGCGCGGAATGCTTTGAGGTCCGACGCCGGATCGGCCTGCGCGGCCGCCATGACGCCTACCCCCACGCCCAGCGCGGTCAGTAGTATGGCAATCTTCTTCATTCTCTATTTCCTCCTCGCGGTTGAATGCGCCGCGCCGGGAGGAGCCCGGCGCAGCCCTGGGCAACTTACTTGATGATCGCTTCGGCGCTACCGCTCTCGCCCATGTTGTCGTTCCAGGTGACGGTGACCTTGTCACCGGCCTTGGCACCCTTCAGGCGCACGCCCACCAAAGGATCCTTCGAAATTGCGGGTCCGAGGTCAGTGACCGCGACCTGCTTGCCATTCAAGGCGAAGGTCATCTTCTGGATGTAGTGTGCCGGTATCTTCTTCTTGGTGTTGCGGTCGACACGCTGGCCGGTTTCCATCGGGTGCGTTACGCGAACGCGAACCTCGGCGGCGCCGTCTTTCATCTGCGCGCGAATCTGTGTTTGTCTAGCCATGATTACTTCCTCATCCTCGAATCGTTTCGTGTTGAGTGATTAGCCGCCACAACCGCCGGCAGTGACCTTGATGGTCGCCTTGGCGCTGTAGAGCTTGCCGCCCGACTTGACCACGAAGTGCACGTCCGAGGTCTGGGCCATCTTGATGAATGTGGAGTAGTACGGATCGGCGCCACTCATGGTGATGGCGGTAACGAGCGGCTGGTTGTTCTTCTCGACGAGCACCGCGATCGAGTCGACATTCGGAAGATCCGCGCTGACGGTCACAGGCACCACGCCGCCATTCTCGGCGACCGGCGGCGCCTTGACCTTAATCGCGCCCGAGGCGGTAACCTGCGAGGACCCATAGAGGGCCTTCAGGGCATCATCAACGGTCTTGGCTTCGTACGCGGCCTTCGGCCACTCGGCGGCCTCGACGCGCGGGGCGCGCACAAGGCCCGCGGCGCCAGCGAGACCGGCCACGGAAAGTGCCACAGTGCCCTTTAGGAAAGTTCTGCGGGGGGTATGCATGACAGATGTATCCTCCACTAGCTATTTAGATAATGTTGACGAACCAGGGATCACAGCGTGAGCAGGAATTCGACCACCTGGTCGATTTCATCGTTGCTCAGCATGGCGTGGGGCCCGAACGGCGGCATCACGGTATTCGGGTTGGCCTTGCGGGCATCGTAGATCTGGTCACGCAGGCGCTTCTTGCCATCCTCGCCGGCAAAGCGCGCGGCGACGTTCTCGAGCCGGGTCGCGACGTCACCGGCCTGTGCTGCGCCAGCAATTTGGTGACAGTTGATGCAAACGCCCTTGCGACGGTCGGCGACGATGCAGCCGCCCTTGGTGACCGCATCCTTCGGCGGGTTTTCCTTGTCTTTGCACACCTTGCTGCCGGGAACTGCACCGCCAGCGGCCTGCGCGGCTGGGGTGAGCGCCAGCGAACTCAGCAGCACGATCGCGCAGGTTCCGAATAGGGTAATAGGGGACTTACGCATTGCTCCTCCTGGTTTGTTATTTACCTGAAAAGGGTCATTTGACGTGCGTGGAACCGCTACAGGGGGTGATCATCTTCTTCTGCGGGCTGCCCGTGTCGCTGGCCCGCGATGCCAACCTTATGTAATCGAGGTCTTGGTTCTGACTGAACTAAGCCGCACACCAATGTACCGGATAATACATATCTGAGCCGTGGGGACAAGCCCATGCGCTATTGACGTATAAGGTTTGATCGTGGACAGAGTATTAGCGTTTGTTAATACACACTGTCGGCACGACAAAAATTGAAAGAATTATTTCCCCTGCATCAGCGCAAACTCGTCGCGAATCGCGCGCGAGCGCGCCTCGATACTGGATTGCACATAGAAATCATCGCCGGCGAATTTGCTGGCAAGTTTTAGTTGCTCGATTGCGGCAGGCAGATTGCCAACCAGGTACTGGTATTCGGCCTGGGCCTGGTGCGCCTCGACGCGATGGCCGCTGTCACCGGCTGCCGATGCCATCATCTTCTGCAGTGCCGGGTCGTTCGCTCGCTGTCGCAGCACGGGCTTCAGCACATCGTAGGCCTTGGTCGCGTTGCCGGTGCGAAGCAGGGCGCCGGCATACTGCCGGGTCACTGGAACTGAATCAGGCATCCTGCGATGCGTGTCGGCATAGAGCGAAAGCGCCTTCCCGTAATTTCCCGCCGCCATTTCGATTTCGGCTTGCGCCATGCGGTAGTACGGCAACTGCGGGTCACGCGCAATGAGCTTTGCCATTTCCGCCCGAGCGCCGTTCAGATCCTTCGCGCGCAGTAGCGCCAGTGCGTAGCCGTAGTGCTCGGCGTCAGCGTCCTGATAGCGGCGATTTTCGATGTTGTCGCGAAAGCCCGCCACAATCTCGTTGGGGTTGCCCGGCGCGATTGCGCGGATCTTTGCCCGCGCGCGCTGGAACTCGCGGCTGTTGGCGACCGGTTTCGGCGGGTATTGCTCGGCACGGTTGCGCGAGTCGGCGATACGGTTGGTGGTGACCGGGTGCGTGCGCAGGTATTCCGGCAGGCTCGATTCGTTATAGCGGTTGGCGCTCTGCAGCTTCTCAAAGAACGTCGGCATGGCGCGCGGATCGAAGCCGGTGCGGGCGAGAATCTGCATACCGATGCGATCGGCTTCCTCCTCGAACGAGCGCGTGAAGTTGATACCCCGTTGTTGCATCGTCGCGGTGGTCAGCGCAATCCCAGCCTCGCCGACCTGACCATGGGCGGCGGAGGCAAGCAGGATGGAGGCAAGCAGCGCCGCCATGGCCGGAAGCGTGGTGCGCTTTTCCTCGGCGATCATGCGCGGAATGTGGCGCTGCGTGACGTGTGCGGTTTCGTGCGCCAGCACCGAGGCAAGCTCCGATTCGCTTTCCGAATTCAGGATGAGACCGGTATGGACGCCGACGAAGCCTCCCGGCACGGCAAATGCGTTGATTGTCGGATCGTCGATAACGAAGAAGTAGAAGTCCTTGTAGCTGCCCTCACTGTTCGCCACCAGCCGCTGCCCGAGATTCTGGACGTACTCCTGCAGCTCGGGATCATCGACGATGTGGAGCTGACGGCGCGCCTCGCGCATGAACTGCTCGCCAAGCTTGCGCTCGGCCGCCGGCGGTATCACCGCGAGCGATTCATCGCCGAGGTCGGGCAGGCTGATCTGCTCGCCTGGCGCGGCCACGCCTAGCACGCTGTAGGCGAGAAGGGCGAGGCTCAGCAAGAGTGGGGGGAGACGATAGGGCATGACAGACTGCCGACTACTCCACTGTATGGCAGGCGAAACAGTATATTGGTTCCGGGGCTGTGCCTTGCTTCCGGCGCGCCTGCACATGGGTCCGGGGCAAGTGTGGCGGCCCTGACGATAGCCGCGCGAGGCACCAGATTTGGAGATGATTCATCCCCAAGCCAGCCTCAACTTGCTGGAAATGACGCTTTCAATTCAGGAGGATAGCGCTCATGACATGCCACCCTTTTATGTCGCTATCTGAATTGTGAACTTAATAATATACTAATTTGCCACAGATGACGTTATGGCATTCGGCGCAGGTACGCAGTCTGCGTCCATGCGGACCTCCCTATCGGTGCCGCGATGCTTTCTGTAAATTTCAACCCGCTGATCAACTCTGGAGAATTCGAAGATGGCTGACAAAGAACTCGATGCCCGCGGCCTCAATTGCCCGCTGCCGATCCTGCGCGCCAAGAAGACGCTCAATGAAATGACCGCCGGCCAGACGCTCAAGATCATTGCGACCGATCCGGGTTCGGTGAAGGACTTTGCGGCGTTTGCCAAGCAGACCGGCAATGAGCTGCTCGAGTCAAACGAGGCTGCTGGCGAATACACGTTCCTGCTCAAGAAGGCCGGATAAATATAGGGCGGGCCGATGAGTCCGCTCGATCCACACAACTGACGAGGAGAGAGTTATGGCGAAGAAGATGGCGATCATTGCCACAAGGGGGACTCTGGACTGGGCGTATCCGCCCTTCATCCTGTCATCCACCGCGGCGGCGCTCGGGTACGAGGTGCAGGTGTTCTACACGTTCTACGGGTTGAACCTGCTCAAGAAGGACCTCAACCTGAAAGTGAGCCCGCTCGGCAATCCCGGCATGCCGATGAAGATGCCGTTCGGTCCGCAATGGTTCCGCAACATCAACTGGAACATCCCGAATGCAATTCAGGGAGTGATCCCGGGTTTCGAGTCGCTCGCGACCGTTCTCATGAAGATGACGATCCGCAACAAGGGTGTCGCTTCGATTCCGGAACTGCGTGCGCTCTGCCAGGAAGCGGAAGTGAAGATGATCGCCTGCCAGATGACGGTGGATCTGTTCGGCATGAATACCGCCGAGTTCATCGATGGCATCGATTACGGTGGTGCTGCCACCTTCCTCGAGTTCGCCGGCGACTCGGATATCTGTCTGTTCACCTAGCTCGGGCACTCGCCGAAGTCCGATCAGACCACGAGGGGCGCAGATGCGCCCCTCGTCGTTTCTGCTGTTCGCCGGTGGCGCAGTGCCGTCCGACCCGCTGTTACGTTGCTGAATTGCCTGCCTGCGCTGGCCGGTCGGAGGACCGGGGATTTACCTTATAGGAGCAGTCAGGATTCCCACGTCACTTGGGGCCAAGAAATGCCTGTATCAGCATTGCATTAAATATTGACATGTTGATGGGGTAAGTCGAATATTTTGGTCGCCGCGCGCGGCGCGTAACGTAATGGTAACGCCCAAGGCTGCCAGTCGAACAGGAGAAGTGACAAGAAAAAGGGAAAGCCACGATGCGGTGCCTTGGCCTCGTCATGGTTCGTGGAGAAATTGGACTTCCAACCCAACGGGCGCCCTACCGCCCAACACTTGAGAAGAGGAGAGCAGTAATGAAGATGCAAAGAAAGAATGTGGCGCTGGCAATCGCGATCGCCGCTGCCGTGGCTTCACCCTCGGCATTTGCAACCAACGGTATCCTCCAGGCCGGCAACGGCATGGTCGCCCACGGCATGGGTGGTGCAGGCCTCGCCAATGCCGGTGAGGCATCAGCTGGCATGGACAACCCGGCGCTGATCAACGATACCGGCACCGCGGTAAACGTGGCGTGGAGCTATTTCTCGCCATTGCGTGAAGCTGATCTTTCGGCTCTGGTTGGTGGGCCCTTCGTCGTCACGAGTGACGCCAGAGAGTACGCGATCCCGCAGGTTGCATTCACCGTTAAGGGCAACGACCTGATCAGCTGGGGCATGCAGGCCTACGCGCTGGGCGGCATGAACACCGACTATCCGTTCCCGGGTGCTGGGTCCGTTAGTTCGCTTGGCGTGGGTGGTGCGCAAACCGTGAACCTTCAGGGATTGATCGTGGCGCCCCAAATCAGCTTTGCCTTCACCAAGAACATATCCGTCGGCGTGTCGGCCTTGATCGCTAAGGAGACGCTCAGGACGCGCAACCTGTTTGGTACCGGTGATGTTGGCACCGGCGAAGACCAGGAAACCGGTTTTGGCCTCAAGCTTGGCGCGAACTGGAAGCTCCTTGACGGCGTGGCGCTTGCCGCCGTGTACCAGCCGAAGATGTCGTTTGGCGAGATGGATTTCTTCAAGAACTTCCTCGGTGGATTCGGTTTCAGCGGCGATGCGCAATTGACGCTGCCTGACCAGTTCGGAATCGGTGGCAAGTTCGCGGCCGGCAAGAACATGGATATCCTGCTCGACGTGCTGTACTACAAGTGGTCCGGCGTCGACGTGTTCGAATTCTTCGGCTGGGACGACCAGTGGGTCTATAAGGTTGGCGCGGAGTTCCGTCCCGGTGACGCCTGGGCGCTGCGCGTTGGCTACAACTACGGCAAGTCGCCAATCCAGGGCGGCAATAAGGCGGTCAATGGAATGATGGATGCGGCGTTTGCCAACTATGTGTTCCCGGCGATCAGCGAGCAGCATGTCACCCTGGGCGTCGGATACAAACTGGCCAAGAACACCACTGTGAACGGCTACTTCCTGTACTCGCCAGAGAAGACCGTGGAGTCGCAGGCTGCGCCGGGAAATCCGGCGGGCGTCAAGGTCAGCATGAGCCAGAGCGCCTTCGGTATCGGCCTGAATGTCGGGTTCTAGCAGCAAGGCTTTCAGGGTTCTTGCCTGAAGCAGGTGTACAAACGGGGCTGTGGGAAACCGCAGCCCCGTTTTTTCTTCAATACCTCACAAGCGATACGCCAAGGGACAACGTCCGGCAGTTTCCGGCACGAACGATGTCGCTGTCCGTAGCGCAATTACCCAGGTTGGCACCATTGGCGGTGCTGAGGAGAGAGATGATGTCTATCAAAATGAGCGTGGCGCTGCTCGGCAGCGCTTTCATATTTTCCGGTACGGTGGCTGTTCAGGCGGCAGAAGCGCCAGCGGCGGAAGCGGCCGGCGGCAAACCGGTCTTGATGTCGGAAGCGTGGGGCAAACTGGCCTGTGACGCCTGGAATGCCGATCCGGTGCTGACCGACAAGCTGGTTGAATCGGGCTGGGCCAACAACGATGGCGGGCGTGGCTTCAAGATCATGCAGATCTACCGCACCGACTGCAAGGACAGCCCGCGCGTAGAGATGCGGGTCTCCAGGAAAGAAGGCAAAGCCATGTGCGTCTACGGCGGCAAGGTCGAGACCGCCAAGCTCGATTCCGGCAAGGACTATGTGATGCATGCCACCACCACGCGCTGGGTCGAGATGGGGCGCGGCGAATACGGTCCGATGAAGGCCATGATGTTCGGGCGGCTCGAATTCGACGGGCCGATGTTCGAGGCCATGGGTAACATGGGTCCGTTCGAGAACTTCCTGTTGCTTGCGGGCAAGGTGCCGTCGGATTCCACCAGCTGTCCGAAGGCGGCAGAAGGTGCCGCGGCGGCAACTTCGAAGTAAGGCGTCGCACATGCGCGGTGATCGTCTCGCGACGCTGCTTGCGTGCGTGCTGGGGCTTCTATGGTTCGTTGCCTCGCCGCTGCGCGCTGAGGTCTTGAAGCCCTATATCCTTGGCGACACGCCGGTCGGCAATCTCGCTGAAGTGAGCGAGAAAGTCGCCGGCGCGCTCAAGGCGCAGGGTTTCGAGATCGTGGGACGCTACGAACCCTATGCGGGTGCGGTGGTGCTCTGCGCGACCAATGGTGAGCTGAAAGCCGCTGCGGGGAAGGCCCGCAACGGTGGTTTTGGCGTGGCGCAACGTGTCGCCATCACCGATGCGAAGGGAAAAATCCAGGTCTCTTATGTCAATCCCGCCTATCTCGGCGCGGCCTATGGTCTCGGCAAGCTTCCCGGTGTCAGCGCGAAGCTGAAGGCGGCGCTCGGTGCAGTGCAGGACTTCGGTTCTGTCGGTATCGAGGAGGCGGCGCTGGCACCGGGCGTGTACCGGTACGCCGTGATGATGCCGTACTTTCACAACGTCGATGTCCTGCAGGAGCACAAGGACTATAAGACCGCGCTTGCAGTGGTCGAGCGTAACCTCGCCGAGGGTGCTGGCGGCGCGCTGCGGATCTACCGCATCGACCTACCGGGCAAGGAGGTCAGCGTCTTTGGCGTCGGCTTAGTCAAGGGCGCGGTCGATGGTCCGGACAAGGGCGACAAGGACACGGATCGCGAAATCATGGACGTCGTCGACTATCAGGAGCTTCGCCATACTGCGTACTTGCCCTACGAGCTGATGGTGCAGGGTAATCAGGTGATCGCATTGCGGGCCCGCTACCGCATTGCGCTGCATTTCCCGGATACCAAGATGGCGGGATCGCACGGCTTCACCGCGATCATGTCGGCGCCCTGGGGTATCCAGGTGGCGCTGGAAAAGATTGCCGGGTTCGAGCGCAATCTTTGATCAATTCTGTACACGCGCCGGTCCGGGCTGATGCATGAAGCCGGTAACCTGTTTGGGCGCGCGAGCCTCCTGCAGAGTGGCATCACCGGCTCGTGCCTGTTGGACCAGATTCTCGGCAAGCTTGGCGTGCCGAACGCCTAGGCTAGGGCGGTCCAAGTTACTGCGAAGGACCCGGGAGAAAGCGTCTCCCGGGCCCTTCTTTATTGCGCAAGTGCAAAGAGTATCGGCCGGCCCGCAGCTGCGGATCCATAGACTACACTTATGGCACTCAGATATAGGTGTTCCATGCCAGAAGCCAGTGCCAGTCAGGCTGCCGGGGGCGCAGCTGCCATCGCCATAGGCCCCCAGACCGATCCACTCAAGTTGCTCGGGCAAGTGCTCGCGTACGCAGTGCGCGTGAAGGCGTCCGACATTCACCTGCGCACGCGCAATCATCCAATATTGCGTGTCGACGGTTTGTTGCGCGCCATGAGGGAGATACCGCCGTTTCCACCGGATTTCATGGAGCGCCTCGCGCGCACCATGATGTCCGCACGCCTGCAGCAAATCTTCGAGAAGGAACACCAAGCGGATCTGTCGATCGGTTTCAAGGACATCGGGCGCGTGCGCGCCAACGTTTTCTATCAGCGCGGCTCGATCGGTATGGTATTGCGTGTCATCAATACCAACATCCCGACGCCCCAGGAACTCGGGCTGCCCGAGATCGTGCTGGACTTCATCAATCTCGAGCGCGGGCTGGTGCTGGTGACCGGCGCCACCGGTTCGGGGAAATCAACCACGCTCGGTTCTCTCGTGAACCAGATCAACCTGTCGCGCAGCGAACATATTGTTACCATCGAGGATCCGATCGAGTTCCTGTTTTCCGAGAAGAGGTCGATCATCACTCAGCGCGAGATTGGCATCGATACCAACTCCTTCGCAGACGCCATGCGAGCCGCGCTACGCGAGGATCCGGATGTCATCCTGCTCGGCGAAATGCGCGATCCTGAAACGATCGAAACGGCGATGACGGCGGCCGAAACCGGGCATCTCGTGTTTTCGACCGTGCATTCACCGGCGGCAGCGGAGACGGTCTCGCGCATCGTCACGACGTTTCCGCCGGAGGCCCAGACCTCGGTGCGGGCCAAGCTTGCCGCGAATCTGAAGGGCGTCATCAGCCAGCGTCTGCTGCCGCGCAAGGACGGGCAAGGGCGTTGCGTCGCCTGCGAGGTCATGTCCGTCTCGGCGCTTGCCCGCGAGTTCATTCTTGATCCCCTCAAGATCAAGGAACTGGGCGATTTGGTGAAGAAGGGCACGGTGGCCGAAGGCATGCTGAGTTTCGACGGCTCCCTGCTGACCCTGTGGAAGCAAGGCGCCATCGACGAAGAGACCGCGCTCCAGTACGCTTCGAGCCCGACTGACCTCAAGCTCAGGCTCGAAGGCTTCACGTGATACGGTAGCAGCGTCGCTTCTGACCCATGGCGGATCGTCGACTCCAGGTTTTCCACACCGTTGCCCGGCTCCTGAGCTTCACCAAGGCGGCCGAGTCGCTGCACATGACGCAGCCGGCGGTGACGTTCCAGATCCGCCAGCTGGAGGAGTACTTCAATACCCGCCTCTTCGATCGCACCCATAATCGCATCAGCCTGACCCAGGCCGGGGAGCGCGTGTTCGAATATGCGGATCGGATTATTTCGCTCTATGCCGAGATGGACAGCAAGGTGCGCGATCTCACCGGCGACGTGAGCGGCATTCTGATCATTGGCGCCAGTACGACGATTGCCGAGTACGTCCTGCCCTCACTACTCGGTGAGTTCCAGGAACAGCACGGCAGCATCAACATTCGACTCAAAGTGTCGAATTCGACCGGGATCGTTCACATGGTCGAGGACAATTCGGTAGACGTCGGGATCGTCGAGTCGCCGGTTAGCAACAAGAATCTCGCGGTCGAGGTGTGCTGGCACGACAAGCTCGTGCTCGTCTGTCCACCCAATCACCCGATGGCCAAGAAATCGAAAATCACGGTGGACGACCTGATGACGCTGCCATTCATCTGTCGCGAAGAGGGTTCCGGCACGCGCGAGTTCATCTGCGAGTATCTCGCCAAGAAGAACGTGCAGCTGAATGACCTGAACCTGAGCCTGGAGGTGGGCAACCCGGAGGCGATCAAGAGCGCGGTCGAGGCCGGACTGGGCGTGTCGATCGTCTCGCAGGCCACCATCGTCAAGGAACTCAAGCTCGGAACGCTGGTCGGGCGTCCGCTCGATCCACCGCTGGAGCGGCCGTTCTCGATCGTGTATCAGCGCCAGAAGTTTCGCCTGCGCGCCATCGAGGAATTCATGAAGTTCGCGCACGCACACTGCGAGAAGCGCTCTTCCAGGAAGTAGCGGGACGCTGCGGTGAATCGCCTCGAGAAGCGTCTGCGCGAGATCCTTGGCGAGCTGCCGCCGGCGCAGGCCGAGCAATTGCTTGAATTTGCCGAGTTCCTGCTCTCACGCCACGCGAGCCCCGCCCCCGAGATCGCCGAGCCACTGGACATCCCGCGGCCGAGCGAGGAAAGCGTGGTGCGCGCGATCAAGCGGTTGCGTGAGACCTATCCCATGCTGGATCCGGCCAAACTGCTCAATGAGACCTCGATGCTCATGAGCCAGCACGTCACGCAGGGGCGCGGCTCCGTAGAGGTCATCGACGAGCTTGAAGTCCTGTTTCGCAGGCACTACGAAAAACGCACGGATCCGGAGTCCTAGGCGTTACAGGATTTCCGAGGCGTAGTCCGCCAGCCGCGAACGTTCTCCGCGCTGCAGCGTGATGTGACCGCTGTGCTCCCAGTCCTTGAATCGATCCACCACGTAAGTGAGGCCCGACGTTGTTTCGGTGAGGTAGGGCGTGTCGATCTGCGCGATATTCCCGAGCACCACGATCTTGCTGCCGGGGCCGGCACGGGTGATGAGGGTTTTCATCTGGTGCGGGCTCAGGTTCTGCGCTTCGTCGATGATGAGGAACTTTTTCAGGAACGTGCGGCCGCGCATGAAGTTGAGAGACTTGATGCGGATGCGCTGGCGTAGCAGATCGTGTGTCGCGGCGCGACCCCAGGCGCCGTGTTCCTGGGAGCCGGTTTCGTTCAGTACATCAAGGTTATCCTCGAGCGCGCCCATCCACGGACCCATCTTCTCCTCTTCGGTGCCGGGCAGGAAGCCAATGTCCTCGCCGACCGGTACGGTCATCCGGGTCATGATGATCTCGGTATAGCGACGGTTATCGAGCGTCTGGGTGAGGGCGGCCGCGAGTGTGAGCAGCGTCTTGCCGGTGCCGGCCTGCCCGAGCAGGCTGACAAAATCGACCTCCGGGTCCATGAGTAGATTCAGCGCGAAATTCTGCTCACGGTTGCGCGCATTGATTCCCCAGACCTTGCTCCGTGCATTCGCGTAGTCGCGCAGTACCTCGATGATGGCACCATCTTCCTCGATACGTCGTACGACTGCTTCGAACGGCTGTTCGCTCTCGGTAAACAGGAACTGCCCCGGGTGCCAGCTGCGTGACTTGGGCCCCTTGAGCCGGTAGAAGGTGCGGCCTTCCTCCTTCCAGGACTCCATCTCCTTGCTGTGTGTTTCCCAGAAATCACCGTCGAGGCGCTCGACGCCGGTATAAAGCAGGTTGGCGTCGTCCAGCACCTGGTCGTTGGTGTAGTCCTCGACCCGCATCGAAAGCGCATGCGCCTTGATGCGCAGGTTGATGTCCTTGGTGACCAGGGTGACATGACGATCCGGGTGCGATTTGGCGAGGTCGAGCGCAATGCCGAGCAGCGTGTTGTCCGCGGTCTCGAGATTCATGCCATTGGGCAGGCGCGTCCGCACCGCGTCCATGTGGAAATAGAGTCGGCCGGTCTCCATCGCCGGCGCATACGACGGCAGTTGTACGCCATGGCTGATGTCGCCATTCGCCTTTTCGACCAGGCTGTCGATCAGGCGGCTCACCTGCCGCACGTTGCGGGCAACCTCCGAGAGGCCGACCTTGGCATTGTCGAGCTCCTCGAGCACGACGATGGGGATGTAAACGTCGTGCTCGTGAAAGCGCAGGATCGAGTTGGGATCGTGGATGAGGACGTTGGTGTCGAGAACGAATATCTTGCGCTTCGTGGTCATTGACGGCTCATAGTTGCTTCACTGTATCGAGGACCTCGGTCACGTGCCCGGCCACCTTGACGCCGCGGAATTCACGGCGCAGCGCGCCGGCACGATCGAAGACGAAGGTGCTGCGATCGACGCCCAGGAACTTGCGTCCGTAGAGCGACTTCTCGCGAATCACGCCAAATAGGCGACACAGCTTCTCGTCCGGGTCGGAAATGAGCTCGAATGGGAAGCGGTACTTCTGCTTGAATTTCTCGTGTGATTCCAGCCCGTCGCGCGAGACGCCGAGCACCGTCACATTGAGCCCGCGAAACGCGCCCCAGTGGTCGCGAATGTCACAGCCCTCGGTCGTGCATCCCGGCGTATCGTCCTTGGGATAGAAATAGATCACGACCGGCTTGCCCTTGAGCGTATCGAGCCGCACGCGTTGTCCGCCAGTGGTTGCCACCTCGATCGCCGGGAGCGACTTCGGCGCGGCGCGGGCAACGGGGGCCTTTTTGGCCTTCGGCCGGGCGGCCTTACGTGCCAGTGCGGGCTTGCGGCGTGCCGCAGCGCGCGGTTTTGTCTTCGGGCGTGCCTTGGTCTTCTTGCTGGGGCTCTTCTTCCTGGTCGATTTCTTGCGAGTTGCCATGGGAATGTCTCCGGTGTCTCGCCATTCTATCCGCGTGCCGAATGAAGCCCAAGCACGCGTATCAATCGGCCTCGCGCTCGACATTGCAGCAATGCGGCGCCAGCACAGCCGCCTCTTCGCTGCTCGTGAGAATCGCGCCGGTGACGGGATTGGGGCGAAACGTCGTGCAGCCCTTGAGCCCGAGGTCATAGGCCTGCTGGTAGATATCCTTGAAGCTGGCAAAAGGAAAATTCGCCGGCACATTGATGGTCTTCGAGATGGAGCTGTCGACGTACGGTTGCAACGCGGCCTGCATCGCAAGGTGCGCGCCGGGAGCGAGATCGGCGGCGCTCACAAACGTGCGCGGCAACGGCGCATCGCCGTGGCGGGCGCGCCAGCGTCGCCAGGCGAGATCGGCCAGCTCATGCTCGGAGTAGGTGCCATCGAGCTCGAGCACCTTGCGGGTGTGGCGGAAGGCGTACACGGGCTCGAGGCCGCTCGAAATATTGTTCGCGAGCAGGCTGATCGTCCCGGTCGGCGCGATCGCCGTCAGGTGGCTATTGCGAATGCCGTGCACTCGAATCGCGTCGCGGATCTCGGCGGGGAGCGTGCGCACGAATGCGCCCTCGAGATGCGCGGCACGCTCGAGGAACGGGAACGGTTCCTTCTCTCGCGCCAGCGCGATGGAGGTCCGGTAGGCGCTCTCGCAGATCGTTCGCATGGCCGTGGCCGCGAGGTCCCGCGCGGGCGGCTCGCCATAGTGCAGTGCGAGCATGATCAAGGTGTCGGCGAGCCCCGTGAAGCCGAGGCCGATGCGGCGGGTGCCGTGCGCCTGCTCGGCCTGCGCCGCGAGTGGAAACTGGGAGAGGTCGATCACGTTGTCCATCATGCGCGTGGCCGTCGCCGCCGTCGCCGCGATGGCCTCGAGATCGAGTCGGGCGGCGGGCGTGAACGCCTCCCGCACGAACGCCGTGAGGTTGATCGAGCCGAGGTCGCAGGCGCCGTACGCCGGCAGCGGCAGCTCGCCACATGGATTGGTGGCACTGATGTGCTCGCGGTAGTGCAGGTTGTTCGCCGCATTGATGCGATCGATGAACAGCACACCGGGTTCCGCGCAATCGTAGGTCGCGCGCATTAGCTGCTCCCAGAGCGCACGCGCACGCACGCGCCGGTGCACCCGGCACGGTACCGGCCCCGAGGCGCCTGACCAACGCCGCGACACGACTTCGCCGTCAGGCGCCGCGCCGTCGGTCGGGAACACGAGCTCCCAGTCGACATCGCGTCGTACCGCCTCCATGAACGCGTCGCTCACCAGCACCGAAACATTGAAGTGCCGCAGCCGGTGCGGATCGCGCTTCGCCTCGATGAAGTCCTCGATGTCCGGGTGATCACAGCGCAGCGTGGCCATCATCGCGCCGCGCCGCGCGCCGGTGGAGAGCAGGGTCGCGCACATGGAATCCCAAATCTGCATGAAAGACACCGGACCGGAGGCGACCGCTCCGACACTCCTGGCGCTGGCGCCCTGCGGGCGCAGCGTGGAGAAGTCGTAGCCGACGCCACCGCCCTGCTGCATGGTGAGCGCGCCTTCCTTGAGCGCGTCGAAGATTCCGTCCATCGAATCCTCGACGGTGCCCATGACGAAGCAGTTGAAGAGCGTCACGCGCCGGCCGGTGCCGGCACCGGCCTGGATGCGTCCGCCCGGCAGGAACCGGAAGCCCTCGAGCGCTTCATAGAAGCGCTGTTCCCAGCGTTCCTTGTCGGTTGGCTCGACGCTTGCCAGCGCCCGCGCGATACGGCGCCAGGTGTCCTCGATACGCGCATCGTGCACCGCATCGGCGTCGCGAAAGCGGTACTTCGCGTTCCAGATGTGACGCGAGATCTCGATTTCGAAGGGGTCGGTGGTCATGCGGCAGCGTCTTCGCGGGCGCGGTCGACCTCGGCGGCGAGCGCCGTAAGTGCGTCGGAAATCGTAACCGGGTAGGACGGCGACGACTCGAGCGCGCGCAAGTGTGCCGGCAAGGTGGCAAGACTGCGGGCGGCGCGCTCGCGAATGGCAGCGAGCGGCTCGGGCGGGCGCAGCCGGCGGCCGGCCCGCATGACGCACTCGACAAGTGGCGTACCTTGCTGTCGATCCGATTCGAGTGTCAGTACGTCGTCGGTCATCGTCCCGTGCGCGTCGAAGCGGCGGTAGACCTGCTTGCGGCCCGGCCAGGTGGCCTTGCCTTCGGAGCGCTTGCGCCGCGCGCGACCGGCGTACTCCTGCAGCTTGTAGGCGCAGTCGAGGTAGGGCGCATCGGCCGAAGTGTCGAGGTGCGTGCCGACGCCAAAGCCGTCAATCGGGGCGCCGCGCGCCAGCAGCTCACGCAGGACGTACTCGTCGAGGCTGCCGCTCGAGAAGATGTGGATCTCGCCCAGCCCTGCATCGTCGAGAATGCGGCGCACGGCCTTGGCGTGCGCGACGAGGTCGCCGCTGTCCAGTCGCACGGCATTGACGCGGATGCCTTGCACCGCGAGCCGCGGCGCGAGTTGCGCCACCTTGCGCGCGCAGGCCTCGGTGTCGTAGGTGTCTATAAGCAGCGTCACGTTGCCGGGCTGGGCGCGGGCAAAGTGCTCGAATGACGCTTCCTCGCTGTCGTGCGCCTCGATGAACGAATGCGCCATGGTGCCGAACACGGGGATGTCGAACTGTGCGCCGGCGAGCACCGTCGCGGTGCCGCCGAATCCGGCGGCGTAGGCGGCGCGCGCGGCGAGCAGGCCGGCCTCGGCGCCATGCGCGCGCCGCAGCCCGAAGTCGACCAGCAGTTTCTCGGGTGCCACCAGTTTCACGCGTGCGGCCTTCGAGGCGATCAACGTCTGGAAATGCAGCAGGTTGATGAGACGGCTCTCGACCAGCTGCGCCTGCGGCATTGGCGCCGTGATGCGCAGGATCGGCTCGTTGCCGAAGAACGCAGTTCCCTCCGGCATGGCGTGCACGTCGCCGGTGAAGCGCAGTTGCGCAAGCCGCTCGGCGAACCCCGCGCCAAAGCGCCCGGACTTCTTTATCCACTCGAGCTCCTCGTCGTTGAACCGCAGGCCCTCGAGGAATTCGAGCACCTGTTCGAGGCCGGCTGCGAGCAGGAATCCGCGCTTGTCCGGCAGCCGGCGCACGAAGAACTCGAACACCGCCACGTCGGTCATGTTCTGCTCGTAGTACGACTGCAGCATGGTGAGCTGGTAAAGATCGGTGAGCAGCGGGCTCGAGGCAGGATTCATCATGGGCCTATCTCCGCGAGCGTGGCGGCGTGCGCGCCGAGAAAGCGCATCTCGGCCTCGGCCTTGCGGCCATCGTCGGGTGACACATTGACGGCGCGGATTGCATCGGTGAGGAGAATCACCTCATAGCCGAGCTTGCAGGCATCGCGCACCGTATTGAGCACGCAGTAGTCGGTCGCGAGGCCGCCCACGAAGACGCGTCGAGTCGTGTCGGCACGCAGGCGCGCGTCGAGATCGGTGCCCTCGAATCCGGAGTAGGCGTCCTGGCCGGCGGTGGTGGCCTTGGAAATGATCGTGATTGCGGTGGGTAACTGCAGTGTGGGCGCGAACTGTGCGCCACGCGTGCTTGCCACGCAGTGCGGCGGCCAGGGGCCGCCCTGCGCCTTGAACGAGCAGTGGTTGGCGGGATGCCAATCGCGCGTCGCGTAGATCGGCAGTCCTTTACCGGCAAACGTGGCGAGATAGTGATTGAGCACCGGGACCACTGCGTCGCCGTCCGGCACGGCCAGGCTCCCGCCCGGCAGAAAGTCGTTCTGCACGTCGACGACGATCAACGCATCGACGGGTCCGGGTACCACTTTGTCGCGAGCGGTCGACACGCTTGCCGTCTCCATTCGGATTGCGTTGAGCCGCACGGAGTCGTGACGGCTCGAACGCGATCAGGAAGAAATTGTACGCTTTAGCAGCGGCCGGAGCAGCTTCAATGGCCGCGTGTTGAGCACGTCTTCTTTCGTGAGCCAGCCGCGCCGGGCCTGGCCTATGCCGTACTTGAGGTTCGCGTAGCCCCGCACGTCATGGGCATCGGAGCTGATCGCAACGAGCACGCCTTCCTCGCGCGCGAGCTGGCAGTGAATGTCGAGCAGATCGAGGCGCTCGGGGTGGGCGTTGAGTTCGAGGAAGCAGCCGCGCTCACGCGCATGGCGCACGATCTTCAGCATGTCGATGTCGTACGGCTCGCGGGTATCGATGAGGCGGCCGGTCGGGTGCGCAAGGATGCTGAAGCTCGGCTGGTCCATGGCGCGCAGGATGCGATTCGTCTGTTTGGCGCGCGGCAGATTGAACTTGGAGTGCACCGCTCCGACGACGATATCGCACTCGGCCAGCACTTCGTCGGGCAGGTCGAGCTGGCCGTTCTCGAGAATGTCCACCTCGATGCCCTTCAGGATCGTGATGCCCTTCAGCTCGGCATTGAGCTTGTCGATCTCGGCCATCTGGCGGCGCAGGCGCTGCGGATCGAGTCCGTGCGCAACGGTCAGCCGGCGCGAGTGCTCGGTGATGGCGACATAGTCGAGGCCTGCGGCGCGCGCGGCTTCGGCCATTTCGCGCAGCGTGTTGTGGCCGTCGGTTGCCCTGGTGTGCACGTGCAGGTCACCCTTGAGGTCACCGGGCTCGATGAGCTTCGGCAGCTTTCCCGCGCGGGCTGCCTCGATTTCGCCGTGGTTCTCGCGCAGCTCCGGTGCGATCCACGGCAGCCCGACGGCCTTGTAGACCGATTCCTCGGTGTCGCCGGCCACGCGCTTGTCGCCCTTGAAGACGCCGTACTCGCTCACCTTGAGCCCGTGTTCCTGCGCCAGACGCCGGATCTCGATGTTGTGCGACTTGGAGCCGGTAAAGTATTGCAGCGCCGCGCCGTAGCAGTCTGGCTCCACCACGCGCAGATCGACCTGCAGCCCGGATTTCAACATCACCGTCGCGCGCGTCTCGCCCTGGGCGAGCACGTCCTTTACCTCCTCGTAGCGCACGAAGCCATCCATTACCTTGGCACTGTCCTTGGCGGTGGCGAGAAGATCGATGTCGCCGACTGTTTCCCGGGCTCTCCGGTAACTGCCGGCGAGGATCACCTCTTTCACGCCCGGGAGCTTCGCAATGTATTCGCTCAGCGGTTCGGCGTACTGGGCCGCGATCGCAAGCTTCATGCGCTTCGCCTCGGTTACATGCGCCGCGAGCGCCTCGACGATGGCCTGCTCGGTCTTGGGGCCAAAGCCCTCGAGCTCGTGGATCTTGCCCGCCTTGGCCGCCTTCGCGAGCTGCTCCACGGTCTTTACCTTGAGGTGCTCGTAGAGCGCGCGCACGCGTTTCGGTCCGAGCCCCGGAATCTTCAGGAGCTCCGTGATCGTCGGCGGCATCTCGAGGTGAAGCTTGTCGAGCGCCTTGCACTTTCCGGTTTCGACAATCTCCCTGATCTTGGCGGCGAGGTCTTGGCCAATGCCGGGCAGCTCGGTCAGGTCGTCGCCCTTGGCGACCATCTCTGCCGCGGATACGCCGAGCGCCTCCATTTCGCGGGCGGCGTTGCGGTAGGCGCGCACGCGAAACGGGTTGGCGCCCTCGATCTCGAGCAGGTCGGCGATCTCCTCGAAAACAGCGGCGATGTCGGCATTGTGGACCGTCATGCG
>Ga0209427_10000962_pt1 | contig 32374 bp, 22 predicted proteins | sample DeeMarSWOR136_30_FD_187465 | JGI IMG/M metagenome (GOLD analysis project Ga0209427, IMG submission 187465) | Marine sediment microbial communities from White Oak River estuary, North Carolina - WOR-1-36_30 (SPAdes) (version 2) | ecosystem: Environmental > Aquatic > Marine > Intertidal zone >...
GGTTCTACAGGTTCGTGGCCTTTGCGGGAGGAGATTCCTTCATCGCTTCGTTCTCCCAAGTAGGGAGGTCTTCCGCGTCACTTATGCCTCGCGGTATGGATATTCAGTAGGTTGACCTTCACGCCCCGCTCTGCGACAGCCGGAAGGCAGTTTGTGCGGGAGAGCGGGAGTACTGAATTGCTAATGGGCGCTTTCGTTTTATCTTTTCAATATTGTCGACTAAAGCCGGAGAAGGTTGTCTGTGCCATACTGATATCATTCCTTTTTCATACATCGTCTTTCTCAACCGCTCCATCCACCAAGTCAAAAACCTCCGAATTTATCTCAATCTCGAACCATTTCTTGAAGACTTTCCAACCTCTTTTGGCAGGCCACCGCTCTTCTGCCGTCACCCAACCCAAAGTGCCCACTCGAATATCAGGTCATGTCTTTTCCGGATATAGTCCATGGCCTCTTCGTGGCTGTGAGCTTCGGGGATAAGGAAGGTGAGTTCTTCTTTGCTTTCCGTCGGATACTTCTTGGCCATTCATCTGATCCAACCAGACTATAGACGATGCTCTGTGTTATCATTCCATTTGATTCGAGTGCAGATGTAATCCTAACGGAGATGGATAGGTAGCACTAAAAGAGGTGGCAATAATGAAGCGAGAACATATTACTCGCCGCCATTTCATTCAACGCGGTACGCTTATGGGAGCCGGCTTGGTTCTCTACACTATTGACGCAGAGGCCCCTGTAAGGGCAGTGTCAGCTTCAGATGAATTAGCCCTCTGGAAAGCCTGGAAGACTGCGAAAGGATGAAGGCCCCGCGTTAATCGAAGACGCAACGTGGTACGTGTCAACTTCCGTTGGTGACGGATTGGAGTACAGATTCGACAAGGGTGCTTTGGTTAGTGCCCGGTATCTGACCTCCGACATGCTTCTGGACAGCAGAGATTTGATCCGTTGAGGCCTGTCAAGTGGTAGACACTTCTAACAGCACTATTAGCCGTTGGTGCTTTCCTGTTGTTGAGTCTCATTGCTCTGAGTCGATTCCATTATTCGGAATGCCAGTTTGCTGAACCACGACTTCCGGTTCTACGGGCTTGCTTTCGGCGAATACCGTTATCTTATACTTCGTGAAGAGAATTCATTCTCGCGTCAGTCGTCCGTTTGAGAGAGTCTGACTATATGTGCAGAACCAGAATTGCTTCCATTACTATCATCGCCAAGGGCCCCCACGATCGCATAGCCCCCGCTGATTGAGACCGAAGCGCCGAAGTAGTCACCGAATGTGCCATCCGAGGCGGTCAGCTTGGCCTGCTGAGTCCAGCTTGCGCCTTCCCGCATAAAGACGTACGCCGAGCCGGAGCCGATCCCGTTGTCAGTGTCACCCCATGCCCCGACGATGGCATAGTTCCCGCTGATGGCGACCGAAGCGGCAAACCAGTCGTCAGCTTCACCGTCGGAGGCAACCAGCTTGGCCTGTTGGGTCCAGCCTGTCCCTGTGCGCTTGAAGACATATGCGGAGCCAGAGTCACTGCCACGGTCATCATCTTCATGTGCCCCGACGATGGCATAATCGGCGCTGATGGAGACCGAATAGCCAAAGCGGTCGTCGGCCTCGAAATCGGAGGCAACCAGCTTGGCCCGTTGAGTCCAGCTTGTGCCTTCACTCCTGAATATATACGCAGAACCCATTCGAGACGCTTCATTGTCACTATCGCCCCATGCCCCCACGATGGCATAGTCACCGCTGATGGCGACCGAACAGCCAAAGCAGTTGTCGGCAGCGCCGTCTGAGCCGATCAGCTTGGCCTGCTGACTCCAGCTTGTGCCTTCACGCCTAAAGACGTATGCCGAGCCGCCGAAGGCATTGTTGCCCAGTTCCCCCACGATGGCATAATCCCTGCTGATCGAGACCGACCAGCCAAACTTGTCATGTATGGATGCATCATTTGTAGCAATCAGCTTTTGTTGCTGTATCCAACTTGTGCCTTCACGCTTGAATATATATGCCGCGCCAGAATTGCCTCCGCTATCATAGTCGGAAGGCGCCCCTACGATGGCATAGTCACCGCTGATGGAGACCGAGTTGCCAAGCCTGTCGCCGGCAGCCCCGCCTAAGGCCATTAGCTTAGCATCCTGCGTCCAGCTTGTGCCTTGGCGCTTGAATATGTATGCAGAGCCGGACTGACTTCCATTGTTATTATCGCAAGGGGCCCCAATGATCGTATAGTCGCCGCTGATTGCGACGGAATGTCCAAAGAAGTCGCCTGCTCCGCCGTCCGAGGCCGTTAGCTTCAGCGTGCTACTTCCCGCTTTCTCTAAAGCAAGTTGAGCATTGATTCGGCCGTGGCCGTAGTATTTGTTCCAGCCGGCTTCGTATGTCACCTCACCAATCTGGTCGCAGCTCTCCCGCATGATCTCACGGACTTCGGAACTGGTTAAAGCCGGGTTCTTCGAGAGGACTAACGCTGCCACACCTGCAGCAAGGGCACTGGCACTTGATGTCCCTCCCAACTCTCCATAGTTGTCAACAGAGCCACCAGCCAGCAGGGTGGGATACGTAGTCCAGATAGACATCAGACCACCATCCGAAGGCGCTACGAAGTCAAGTCCAGGTCCGTAGCAACTGTAATCCGAACGGTAGCCAAAGTCTGTATTCGCTCCCACAGCAATGGTATCTGCATGACTTGCGGGGTAGCCGATGGACGTCCGAATGTAAGGTACGTCGGCCACGGTTTCGAGTTCCAAAGCAAGACCATCAACCGTCACATGTAACGCGTCATGCTTCCACTGGTCCGTGTCATCGTCCCAGACTTGCTCGGTTGAGACCCAGTACCCAAACGTTACGTAGCCTTCCTCTACGGACCTGCGCACTTGCAGATAGCTACTCTCGCCGTGAGCAATGGCACCTCCCCGCATCGCCCGGGAGCGGGGGCCGTCCCATCCCGTCAAGGCATGATTACCACCTACACCGTCCTGGACATTGGTCCACTCCGCATCGCCTCCGGTTGACCACCCATCTGGCAGAATGCCGCTCTCAAAGCCCTCAGTATATCCGTCAGGAAATGAGACCGCGTCAAGCCAGATGGTGTCTGCTCCTGCTGAACCAGATGCGTCTTTGACGTACTCCCATCTGATCGTGTGCTCGCCTGATGCGAGCCAGACCCACGCAACGTCCCACGCAGCGGCGCAGTTGCCAGCGGAACAGAATATTGCACAGCCCTTACCGCCACGCCCAGATGCCGCAGCCTTTGCCAGGGCATCATCAAGGCAATTGGCGCACGAGAGATCCAAGCTTATGTTGAGTATATCCGCGCCGCGCCAGCTATCGGACCCATTCCGCGCAAAGCCGCTGGCATAGAGAATCCCTTGGGCGATTTCCGAAAAAGTCCCGTAGTAGAACCCGTCCCATACTTTCACGGGCATCACCTTGCATCCAAAGGCACAGCCGCTAATCCCGACGGCATTATTTCCAACTGCCGCAGCGATTCCGGCCACAGCCGTTCCGTGGTCATCCTCTTCAACATCGGGATCCGGCTCATTGTCCCCATCGTAGAAATCCCATCCACGGTTGTCGTCAACATAGCCATTATGGTCATCATCGCGCCCGTTGCCCGGAATTTCACCTGGATTGGCAAACAGGCTCCCAGCGAGATCTTCGTGTGAGAGGTCGACGCCACCGCCAATGACGGCAATCGTGATCTGGTCGCTTCCAGTAGCAAAATCCCAGGCCTGGGGCACCTCGATGTCCTGCAAGTACCATTGGAAGTCATAGTACGGATCGTTCGGCTGGGTACCACATTTGACGACCTTGCCAAGGAAATCCGGCTCAGCCCACTCGATCCCGGGCTGTTGGCAGTAAAACTCACACGTAGCAAGAAGATCTTTCGGCGCAGAATCTGGGACTGCCAAAATGAACTGATCGTTCGTTCCGCCCAGAGGCCTGACGAGAGTGGCCCCCGTAACCTCGTTGATCGTCTCCAGTTGGGCGAAGCTGGTTCCTTCGGCGAGCCTCACGACGAATTCATCAGTTACGATCAGTTCTAAGCCGCTCTCCTCGTGAATATACACTGGGACGGCACGTGTAATACCAGGCATTTGTCCGAACAGGTGAATTGACTCTGTTAGGTCCTCCAGTGACTCCAGGGTTGACGTTGTCACGACTGTGGTATTGCGATTGGGCATTTCGTAATCGACAGATACACTGGTGTGTGGCGTTCCGATGGTTTGAAGCGTATGCCTGACAGAGAAATCTTGGCTCGGAAGGTGGAGAACGGCGACCTTCTCAAGAGAACGCAGGAGTTGAATCTTCCGCCCACCCACTCGGTAGAACTCGCCGGTATACTCGGCCAGACCGGCCTGGGCCATGCTGAGTCCTCTTGCGCTCTTTGCCTTCTGTTCCACCTTTACTACACGCGCACCGGAGACAAGCTTGGCAGGCCCGGTGGAGCCCTGCTGCGTCTGTGTGCCGCCAACGAGTACTGACAAGAACGGCGAACTCAACAAGAGACAGAGGACGCCCTTGATGAAACGACGCACGCTGCAAAACGCCCGAGCCCTTTTACTCGGCAAGTCTGGCACGCAGTTGCTGGCTCGGTATCTGAATGTACTCACTCTCATATTGGGTCTCTTCCTTCTCTTGGGGCATAAATGGCAAACTGAGGTTGAATTGGCTGTCGATAAGGTGAAGCTTGGCGTTGTCATATAGCACTAACTCCTCGATTCAAGAACACATTTGTTCTATACCATTGATAAGTGCGTTGTAAGCCGGCATTAAGATCTACGTTTGGTTTATACCTCGTGGCTTCAAATGTCTTAGACATGTCCGGGCAACGACGAGGTGGTGAACCCGCAGTCACAGGACCCGGTCTCATTATTAGATCTCTTTCTGATATAGTTATTATCTTCTTTGCCAATTCTCCAATACTAATTTCCGGTGCCTCATTACCAACATTGAACGCTTGTCCGATAGACAGGTCTGCTTCTGCCAATATCCTTATCAGCTCTACAGCGTCATCAATGTAACAAAAGGTTCTCTTATGATTGACGGAGAAAACCTCCAACGTATGATCTTCAGAGAAAAAAGCCTTCTTAAATAATTCTGGAATAACATGGGATAGACCCATTCTAGGGCCGTAAAGATTATGCGGCCGAATAATGGTAACAGGTAGTCCGGAGTACAAACATAAGGCTTCACCATAGATCTTCGACAACATATATGACGTCCGGTTTTCGGATAACGCCGTTACCGCAAGCGGAGTACTTTCCGGCGTTGGCATTCTTAAAGAGAAATGTTTCAGTGTGCCGGCATAAACCTCACTCGTTGAGGCAAAAACAAGTCTTTCAAGGCGTTTCTGTTCTTTTCCAAACAGAATCACGTTTTGTAATAATTCGATATTTTTTGTAAGCACATCATATGGAACCTTCAAAACGTATTGCACACCAACAACGGCTGCAAAGTGGAAGACCAGACTATATTCCCTATCTAACCCGTCTAACGAGTCTCTACTGAGCAAATCCAAATCAAGTAAATTAACACTATCCTGCTCTGATAATTCCGACAGGAAGTTGTCTTTGATGCCTCTGGCGAAATTATCAACTAAATCTACGTGGTAACCTCGTTGTACAAGATTGCAGGCAAGATGGTAACCTATGAAACCCGCTCCTCCCGTAATCAGTACTTTCTTCATTTGTCAACCTCTTCCGATGGACAATAGGCTATTGCCCATTTCTCTGATAGCACTCCGCTGACTGCTTGTCAGTACATTGTTTGCGTCGAATACTAAACACTCGCGGTTGTTCCTTTTCAGCCATCGGCCAAAATCTATCTTGCGATAATCATGGTGTGGTACAGAAAAGACAATGGCATCAAATGATTCAGGATTTGGCAAATCCCTGGAGACATGCAATTGCATCTCTTCCCAGTACTCAACCAATGGATCATGGGGGTGGACTTGCGCCCCTGCCTGACGAGCCCGGACGAAGAATTCTTCAGCAGGCGAAGACCTCGTATCACCGATATCTTCTCTGTAACTGACTCCCATTAACAATATCTTCTTTCCCTCGACGGAACCATCAAAATAATCTCTTAACTTCTCTAATGTAACCAAAGGCATGGCGCGGTTCACTTCGATAGCTTGAGACGAAAATGGAAAATCATGACCTATCAACCCAAATATTTCCCTGGCAGCAATCTTCGCAAATAGGGGATCCTTGGTTAGACAATACCCACCCACACCAAAGCCAGGCTGACGTATATTTGAATGCGTAGGCCTTATTCTTATAGCATCGATTACCTCGTAAAGGTCAAAACCTACATCCTCTGCAAATCTACCCCATTCTTCTATGAAAGCTATGTTTACTGCTCTATAGCTGTTTTCCAACACTTTGGAGGTTTCTGAGGCAATAGTTGTTTTCAGCCTCGTCAATGGATATTTCTTCACATTGATGACCTTGGACAAGAAAGCCTCACAATGATCAGCAGCTTGAACGGTCATACCGGCGTAGACCCGCCAGAAATTGACAATCGAGTCAAGATAATTGGCACCCGGCATCACTCTTTCATATGAATGAGCAATATATACGGACTCGGGATCAATACCTCTCTCGTTCATATGGTCCAGTATTATTGGCTTAACAACTTTTTCACATGTCCCAGGCGGAACAGTCGTCTCAATAATGATGAGGACCCCCTCTTTTATTTTTCCCCCTAACGTATGAACAGCACCTGTGAACGGATCAAAATCCACGGTTGCTGTTGTTCCTTCTATGAATGATAGATCCATATTGACGCTAACCAAAACAACATCCGCGTTCCTAATAACATTATCATCGGTTGTGGCTGTAAGATTCCCTCGATTCGCTGCATTCCTGATTCCATCAGTGATCGTCTTATCAACGGTTTCAAAGGGTAAGACTCCTGAGTTGATTCTGTTGACTCTGTCTTTGCCTGTTTTTGTTTTCAGATCAACACCTATAACATTGAAAAAGGGCTTGCCGTTTGCGTCGACGGCATTTGCTACTGCAACCGCCGTAGCAGCCCCAACAAAACCCAAACCTTGTACAACAACAGTCTGCATATCTTCTTTAGATTGGATCGTTGTGTTATCCCTATATCTCAAACTGAGCCACAGCGCACAGGAGCCAGCGGCTCATCTACGATATCCTGCCTAAGGCGTCCAGCTATGTCCTGCAAGAAGTTGCAGACGACCCAAAGCACATCGGTGGTCCGCTTGGCATGGTCGGAGTCCCGTGAACCGAGCGACGCGAGCCTGGTTAAGACGCACGTACCTGACAGTTGAAACTCAACGATGGCTGGTCTGGAATTGCGTTTCCTCCGAGACTGAGAGCTTCATCGCGGCCGGACCAATGAAGGTCGCCATTGCCTCTTCAACTTGTAGAAGCCTGTCTCGGAGAGGTTGGCGACCACCACGGGCCATCGCTCCCCCGGCGAACTTCGCTACAGTAGCCTTGTGGCCGCTTCTCAGGTTCACTACTGGAAGAGTCCTTGCCTGGTGATAAAACGACTTCATGCAGCTTTCGATCGTATCGAGCATACTGCAAGGCCTATAGTCCCGACACAGCCACTCCAGCTTGGACATCGTACTCTTCAATCCCACGTAGCACTTGAACCGCCTTTTCAGAGACAATGGCAAGCGCGGGTGGGACGGATCGATCTCCCGCGGATGAACATAGACCACTAAGGGTTGGTCTGCTGCCAGCAATCTGTCCAATCCCCATTTGATCATTGGCTTCGTGGCAAGTCTCAAATAGCCGCCTCCGAAAAGACACGCCCTTCGACCGAAGATCTCGACGACAGACAAGGGAATCTCAAGCAGGTGTCCGCTCCGGGTTTCGATGAAGTGCAGTCCAAGAGGCGCATCCGCCATCCCCACATGACCTCTATAGGCAGGAAAGACACTAGCGTCATATTGATAGCCGACTTCTCTAATCACATCAAAAGCCCAAGCGGTCTTTCTTGTGACGCCAAAGCCAGGGGCCCGGAAACCTCTGACCGGCTCGCCGGTGATGTCCTCCAGAATAGCCTTAGATTGGCGGATGTCTTCCCGAAACGCCTCTTGTCCTACCTGATTGGCCAATACGTGGCCGTACCCGTGGCAGGCTATCTCATGGCCGGCAACCTGGCACGCGCGTACAAGGGCCTTGTGACGTTCTGCCACCCAGCCGAGCCAAAACAATGTACAGTTGGCTGAAACAGAGTCCAGCAGGGCAAGCAACTTTTCAAGGTTTCTCTCGACGCAGGACTCCAAACATGACCACTGCTCGATGTTCGGCACTGCTGGGCTTTCCAATATGTGGAACCAGTCTTCCACGTCAATGGTGAAACACAGGGACGCCTTGTTCTTCCGATCGTTCAATTCGATCACTATTCAAACCTCCATTTTGCAAACAAGGGGCTGGTTACCAGCCAAAGAATGCGTGGTTCAAGCGTAGCGAGGAGACTCTCTGCACGCTCAACCTACTGAAGCGGAAAATGTGAGGTGAACGCTGGTCCTCACGGCAGACTGCGGCTTATGCGAGGTCCAACAAGGCGGGTCAGCCATAAGGGCAGCTTCCGCCAGACTTCGACTTTCTTTCTATACCTTGGCGCATCTGGCTTGGCCAAGTGCAGTTCTCTATTGGGTCGTGTCCAATATTGCCAACACAATTGGATCGGTTCGGCGCCCCATCGCTTTTTGAATATATACTGTCCACTACCAATTGTACTTCTTCCGAAATCGAACCATTTCATGCCTTGCTTGCAGTAGAAGTCGATAGCCGACCAATTCAAGAGGTAGTTCGGGCTGATGGCATCGTATCCTCTGAGGGCAGCACCCCAACGGGTGTAGACGCAACCGTTGAAGGTGTAGGCGAACAATACGGCGATGGTTGCGCCGTTGAGAAGGGCAAGGAAGATTCTGGTATTCTCTGCAAATGTTTCCATGATGCCACGGAAGAGTTTCCTGGCATAACATGGGGTACCTAGCTGATGCATACGAATCGTCCAGATGCGATAGAACTCCTCCAACATCTCGCGGTGGCCATTGGTGACCATGATGCCAGACTTTTCGCCCTTGCGGATGCGGTTGCGAATCTGTGGTCGAAGACATTGCCAGACCTGCTTGGACGCAGGCGCCAATGGCAGACACATGGAGATCTTGTCAGTCCGTAGGTGCAGATCATGGTGGATAGGAACGGTGCTCCTGAGTTCCATGGACTCACATCGCTGCTGAGCAGTGAGTTCAACGGCGCAATTGTAGAGAGCATTCAATGCGGCAGGAGTTTTTGCGAGCGGCCCACCATAGTCGCTAAAGGGCTGGGAGATCATCCTATTGCCAAATAATCTACTGCGGATCTTTGTCAACGGAAGAACGCCTTCAATAACACCGTTCGTACGAGCGACGAGGAAAAAGCCTTGATGGCCGAACACTTTCTCGACCATATTGGTCCAGGCAGGCATATGACAGAGCTTTCCCGCCGCCATTCCAGAGACAAAATTGTCACATTCAAGACCAGGAGCGTCCAAGAGTAGAACATTCATACTTTCGCCTTTCGTATGGACAGGGACCCATTTCAGGGTTCAGTTAAAACCTCAAATCACAAAGCGAAACTACCTAAATACGTGTTATGCAAAGCTGAACGCCGGTCTTTTCAGGTGCGGAAATCCACACTTGTGCAGATTCCGCAACCCGCTCCTAAATGACATGCTCCCGGCACAGCATATGAGTGCGTGCCACCAACTACCATGGGTTAAGATGCTTCCTACCCTTGAAAGTCCCCTTCTTACTCATGTGCAAACTGATAAGAACAAGATCTCATTTCACGTCGCAGTTTCAGACTCACTGTAGCCGCTGGACGAAAACTGCTGCTCCGCTACTCTTGCAAGCCAGGCTTCCCTCCAAAAATGAAAGCATGATCTATCACATTTCGAGAATTCACTTCCGTCACACAACGCGCCTTCGAGCAAAACAGTATTCCTCATTTCTCTCAGTTCACCATTGCTTTCAAGCAATATCCTCTCGACTCGCTTGAGCACCCTGTACCTTTTTCCACAGAACTTTCTCATACCTGTCATCCATAACAGGCCCCTGCATTTTCTGTTCCTATCGAGGGTAGCCAATATCTCTTCTACGGACTTTACTCTGACAAGCTCACCTGGCTCCAAATCCAAAACCTCTTGATCTGGCGACAGCTTTCTGTCTTGTGCCTGAGTATTGAGTTTCCTTTTCTGCGGGGCACACGCTTTGCATGCCCTCAAGAGTAGATGCTTCAGTGTTCCCCATAATCCCATGTTCTCAAGATGCCAGACTGCATAACTCCGAACCTTCTGGTATGCTTTCAACGCCGGACTCGTGCATTTGCCCGTGGAACTACTTATCAGGCACTCAAACTGGCCATGGCATGTTCTACCGTTGATCGACATATCAAAAACCTTCTCCAATCAATAAGTGTTCTTTTGGATCAATCCGTTTGAGAGATGCGCTTGCGTAACATCATTTGCCTAATCAGAATATAGACCACCAGGAAGATATATTTCACATTCCTTAGGAAGACCTTTCTTCCCGCCGTGACGGTGCAAAAAGCCCACTCCAACCCAACTTTTTGCACAAACTCAGGTGCCCGTCTTCGTCTGCCACTGTGAAAATCGAACGCCGCCCCCACTCCTAACATTACGGGCACGTTAATTCGACCAAGGTGAGCAGCCATCCAGCTTTCTTGTTTAGGTGCGCCCAAGCCGACCCATAGCACATCGGCCCGGCTTGCTTCGATCCTGGATTTGATGTCCCTCTCTTCTTCCGGCGTCAGTGGCCTAAAGGGAGGTGAGTAATATCCGGCTATCCTAATCCCAGGGAACCGTTGTTTCAACTCTTCCGCGAGCAACTCCACAACACCTTGGGCACCTCCGTACAAGAAGTGCTTGCGACCCTCTGCCGCACCATGCCGACAATATTCAAGCATAATCAGAGGGCCTGATAGACGACGGCACCTCTTTGCCCCCTTCAGTTTCGCCCCTGCCGTCACAAAAACTCCATCAGGTAACACCATGGATGCTTCATCTAAAACGCGGCGTGTATCTTCATCTGTCATCGCAGACGACCAGAGTTTCAGATCACAAAAGCATACATAATGCGAATCCCCGTTACTAACCATCTCATCTAAGCGCCTCATGAGCGAGGGCACGGACATACAATCAATGGGCACGCCGCCGATTCGAACCTTTTTCCATTCGGTAGACCGATTCGAGGTAGTCATCTGCTAATATGTCTTCACTAACGAGAGGCGGTTCTTTTGCACGAGCTTCTATTTATCGAGGCTGTGGAGATCATGCAAATTCATGCTGGTCAGATCACGCCTGCCGGCCTGATTAGCGCTCAAGGATTATGGTCGTTAGTGTTAGCTGCCTGTTAAATCTGGCCCCATGACCTTGGAATTCAAAGCGTGTGACATCGTATCGCTCTGGCATCATCTCCTCACTTACCCGTATGAACTACTCTGGCGACATCACCGGTTTAGTCTGCCGGCAGCTCTGGTCTGACTTCAAACACATGGAATGCGTTCTCGCCAGTATAGATGAATGAAATCTCACCTGCATCGTCGGACAAGTACTCACCAAATACGTTTCTATCTACTTCAACTGCATGGCGGGTGTTCGGCAGCAGATCGCCCACGATGTGTGAAACTGACAACGCACCAGCAGAGAATTCTGTCCATTTCTTATAATATGTTCCCGACGTTCGCCACGTACTGATCTTAACGTTGACGGCATCCGAAGAGGGAATAACGCTCATATTGATTTCAGACGAATTGTCATAGGGCTCTGTTGAGTACGAAACTGTCCCATCGGAATAGACCGTGTTAATTCTGCCTCTGTGTAAGCCTTCTGGGACATAGAATCTGTGTTTTGTGTAGACCACTGCGTCTTGTGAGTGCAAATCTGTAAACTCTGAAGCGTCCCTTAACCACCCCCTGTGCGGATAAATTTCAATATCAAATGGATACTCGAAGTATTCTAGTGTCTGTTCCCTCCCTGTCCGGTGGAGATAGACCCGTATTTCAGAATTGTCAATAAGGGAAATGTCTTCAGTCGGCGCGTTAATTCTGATTGCTATCCCAAGCTCTCCATAGATGGGGTCGTACATCCTGAACTCATAGATATTTGGACTTATACGGCTGGGAAGAGGTATCAGCGCTATTCTATCCCAGCCTGCCCATCCAGCAATTCCAGAGGAGGCATCATCATCGTCGTCTATATAGAATGTACTGTTGGTGACAGTGTGTCTTCCCAACTCTGCTGCGTGCGTAGCAATCGATTCTGCCTGGGGAACCACAAAACTATTCCAGGTCTCACTATCGAGGGAGTACCGATATGTAATATCACCTTCAGGTCGTTCTTGGACATAAGCTATGACCTTGTAGTCACCACTTGGAATCGAGAGAGGTACTGCTAAAGCAGGAACCGTTTCTTCACTATCAAAATAGAATAATGTTGTCCTGGAGTCACATCCATAATTATACTCCGTCCAGAGGCTATCCGTGCTGCTTGAACTCTCACTGATGTAGTCAAAAGGCTCGGCCGTCTCTGCTTCAAAATATGTTGACAAGCCTGACGCTGAACGCAACGAAACATATATTTCCTTTGTCAAAACAGGAAATTCTGCGTTCAATGCCGAACCTTCGATCTTCAGTTTGTCACTATCGCTCCAGGTTGCAAAAGTGGAACTATAGGCCACTTGGCCGCCACGGCTCGTGGCGTCCATTCGAAGTGACGTTTCATCATCGGAATTGTACGCCAATACATCGTTTATGAAACCATACTCAAAAGTGTTTGAACCATCATTATAACCCAGGGAATAAACTAACTGTTCTTGGAAGTCCCAGGACTCTGGATGTATTGTTTGCTGGTATTTGTATAGCGGTGCGTAAATAGATGTCTCGTATTGAGGCCTGCATCGTCTGTAGCCTCGATTTTGCGCATTTTGCCTAACCAAAAAATAGGGAGAGCTGACGAACGCCGAACCCAATCCCTCATTTTGCCCATGGGGGTTGTCAACATATTGAGCTGCTTGAAGAATCGGATTTTGCTCCGTGATAGTCGAAGAGTGCATGTAATGGTTCTGCGCGAAGTTGCTTACATTCTTGTTCGTAGCCTGATTGCTGGTATAGTATATTGTCGTGACTTCCCGGCGATAACCTGTTTTGACAGGGTTGCCAAAAAGAGCCGAGCCAAGTTCAAAGTCAAGTTGATATTCAAAATCCCAATCACCGGTCTCGCCAACCGTGCCCTTGTGATCGTAAATGTCAACAAAAACCAAACCCAAACTGACATTTTCATCCACAAATTGCCAATTGATCCAGGGAAACGTATCTATGTCAGGACTGTGAATCTGCTGAATTTCACTCTCACCATATTCAACGATATTGCCATTTCTATCCGTGCCGTACCACTCGGCTCTTAGGTTGTGATTAATCATCCAGCAAAATTGGAGTTCATTGGTAAGAAAGCCGTTCTCGTCTGTTACCACCGCGACTGCTTCACTTCGGAAATACGGTTTTTTTGCCCAGAACGTCCACGTTTCAGTGAAATCAGTCCCCCACAAGGCCGCATTCGCCTCGACGACTATTTTGGCACCGGTGTCCTCTAATACGGCCAAAGTCATGTCCCTTTGATTTTGCATGCCCCAGCATCTGTTTTCGGTGGCGGCTCCGGATCCCTCAAGATAACCCAATCCATAGGAGAAAGTGTCCTCCATCACTAGGTTACTGGACCATTCACCCACCGCGTTTCTTATGTAGAGCCATCTGACTATACCTCGGGCAGCAGGTGCTGATGGTTTTGGTATGACGGCTTTATAGTAATCGTTTTCTATGATGTAATTATGCTCATCTTCGCTGAGTGATAGTGATTGGACCGCCTCCGAAGCGGCAACAACGGGTGCAAGTGTCAGAGTCGATAGAATGACCATCACATGTACAAAAAGGAAACTCGCGTCTTCTCTTGTCATAGTATTCCTACTCCGCAAGCAATTCTTCGGAATGCGAATCGAATGTCTACTACCGACAGGACAATTCCGACGGATAACAAGATATGTACCAAAGACTGAGAAATGTTCCGAAATACCCTTGAAATGCATCTGTTACTCCTGTTTATGCTGTGCGGGAAACAACTGTATCGCCTTACGATAAGCATCCATTAGGCGCTCATAATACTTCTCGGGCGAGTATTCACGCAGAGCCTTCTTCCTGCCAGCTTGACCCAGTTCAAGGCACAGTCGCGGCCTGGACCAGAGATATCGAATCTTCTCGGCCATATCACGTGCATTACCCGGCTCAAACAGAAGTCCGGTAACCCCGTCCTCAACGATTTCAGGCATGCCACCGATCCTGGAAATAGCAACGGCCTTGCCCAGCATCATCGCTTCAACACAGACCGAAGGAAAACCTTCGTAGCAAAGAGTGGGTATGACAATAAACCTGCTCCGCGTATAGAATGCCGCCAGCTCATTATCATCAATATATCCCGCGAACTCGAAGTTCTTAGGAGCCTGATGAACCAAATGGGGCATCCGTGCCGTAGTTCCGGTAGCCCTGAAAGGTATCTGTGGACACTGTCTCGCGGCTTCGACAAGTACCGCTGTGCCCTTCTCTGGACTAATTCGGCCTACACAACCAACGTACTCACCCGCAGCAGTCGTGTTTTGGAGGTCTTTGCCGTTTACGGCGTTAGGAATGATAAAGATTCTCTCAGGTGGAAAACCTTCTCCGATCAACTTCTGTCGTTGAAATTCAGTAAACACCGCATAGGCAGACACATTGTCAGTAAAGGCTCGTCCCCATCTGGCCACAGCGTTTCGCAGGGCGTAACCGATGCTTTTGAATATATGACGTTCACAATTCCGCAAGACACACCAGTACTCCCGGCCGCCCGCACACTTCTCACAGATCTGTCCCTTGGTGAGGAATAGGCCATTCGGGCAGATAAGACGATAGTTGTTTACGGACATGACGACCGGCACGTCGGCTCGACGACACTCTACAAGCACGAAAGGAGAGATGAAGGGAAAGACATTATGAACAAAAACGACATCTGGCCTTTGGAATCTGAGAATCTCACGGACGGCCTTTCGCGACGACCAACTATGTATGCCGCTAAAAAAAGCGCGCGCCTTCCCAAACGTCATTTCGGGAATTTCCCGACTCGACCTGAAGAATGGTACGACCTCGTGTCCTTTCTCTTCCAACAAATAACGAGCTTTGTTCACCAGAGATTCTTCTCCGTCTGGAGCCCCGTATTGGTTATGGATCAGTAAGATCTTCATGTTCCTATCTTCTCATACTCCATTGCCGCTTGTATCTGGAGTACATCTTCCTCCGACATGGAAGGATACATAGGTAGTGTCAGTATGTTCTCGACGTTCTCGATTTTGCTCTTGAAGTCACTTCCCTTATACAGACTAAACGCCGGGATCACATCATAGTGCTTACTTGTTTGAATGCCTGAATCCCTAAGTCTCTGCTTTATTTCTCGATAGCGCTCTCTTATGATGACCGGCATTATATGAGGCGTAGCCTGTTCTAGATTTCTGTCGGTAAATGGTATAGTGACATTATCATTGTTGTTGAAAGCGTCTGCATACCATCGATAGACCTCTCTTCGTTTATGATTTTTTTCTCCCAGACTTTCGAGTTGTGCGATGCCAAGAGCAGAACGTACTTCGTCTGTCCTGTAATTATAACCTAACATCACGACATCGTAACCACTTGCACGGCCCTCGTGCCTGTCATACGTAAGCGAAGTCATTCCATGAGAACGGAGCAACGCTATGTCGTGCGCTAGTTTCTCATTGTTCGTCGTTATCATGCCGCCCTCTCCGGTGGTCATATTCTTCGTACCGAAGAAACTAAAGCATCCGACATCACCTATTGAGCCCACAAATTGTCTGGTTTCATCCTTAAACTGCCACCAGGCAAGTGGCGCATGGGCACAGTCTTCTATGATCCTTAGATCATACTTCCTCGCGATCTCCAGAATCTCGTCCATATGACACGGAAAGCCCGCATAGTGGACAACTACAACGGCTTTTGTATGATCCGTTATTCTTGCTTCAATGCTTTCTGGATCAACAGTCAGGTCCCTTTCTGATATGGAATCAGCAAAGACGACCTCGGCTCCCGTATAGCGCACGGCATTGGCAGTTGCCACAAATGTTAAGGCTGGACATATGACTTCATCGGTTGGTCCTATGCCCAACACGAGATTAGCCAAATGTAGAGCCGCAGTGCAGTTTGTCACGGCGAAGGCATATCTCACGTTGATTTTCTCGGCGAAGCGATGCTCAAACTCCTCTGTGACTCCATTCATCGTCAGCCATTTGCGTCTGAGGACTTTCGTCACTGATGCTATCTCTTCCGGCCCTATATCAACATCCGCCAGGGGTATCTTCCATTCCATGTTCACATGCCTTCCAAACGTGCACCTACGTCTTCGTTTGCTTTCTCGTAGTCTTCAGGCCTGCCTATATCAAGCCAATAACCATCATAGGGATAGACTTTAACAGTCTGCTTCCTATCTAAGAGCGTATGCATCAGATCATCAAACCCGAATGGCCCGTCATCTGGTACATAGTCGAGAACCTTTTTCGTGAAGACATACACACCCATGCTTACACTCAGCTCATACTCCGGCTTTTCCTTGAACCCGATCGCTACGCCATTGTCCTCATCTACGTCTATAACGCCGAAATCTATCTTGGGGTTTCTCTTGTATGTAGCAACGGTGAGCAACGCGTTGCCTCGCAAATGGTAGCTATATAAATCTCTGAAATCCATGTCAGTCAAAAGATCGCCATTCATAACCAGGAAGTTCTCGGGCAAGTCCTTAACCAGTTTGATCGGCGCTACAGTACTTAGAAATGCCTCCTCTTTGGAATACTCTATTTTGACTCCCCATCGAGTACCATCTCCGCAGTATGCCATAATCAATTCGGCCATGTGGTTGACACACAACGTGAGGCTGTTGATTCCAGATCTCTTCAGCCTGCCAATCAATATTTCCACAACAGCCCTATCCCCAAGTGGTACGAGCGGTTTTGGTATTGTAGTGGTATAGGGCTTTAGCCTTGTCCCCTTTCCTCCGGCCAAGACAATCGCTCTCATATTTAGTGCCTCACTTCTCCCCCGTCATATGTAACGCATAGCCGTTCTTGCTGTTTAAGCACTTGTGTGACTCTGGGCTCATTAAGCGACGCCTTTTACGATGTGTGTGTCCTCTGGCTGTCATTAGGCCCTCAGAGAATTGCACACCGGCACGATCCATAGGAATGGCAGCACAGTTCAGTGACCAAATAAGACTGTTGTTCGCTCGCAGTATTCATCGTCGATTGTGATTTGGCCTGCACTGAAACGTCGCGGTGTAGGCTCTTTCACCTTCCTCGTGGCCCAACGTAACTTAGGTCTATTTGTTCAAAACCTAAGCTAAGAGCTGGGGACTCCGGCTGGAGCCTGAAATCGTCGTTTCCATAATCCACGAACAATGGATCTGCTTCAACAGAGTTCCGATCGAAACCATAGGTCTGCTTCCACCATTCGAGATTCCAATTGGGATATCCTGGATCGGCGGCATAAAATAAGTTGTAGTCCGACGATCCAACACTAAGTTCGTCGAATACACCGAAAAGTACAGCATTGCCAGTGGCGTATACAATATTCTTGATGAAGGCGTTTCCTGGCTGAAGTAGATCTCTTGGGTATTCCGCTGCTGCATAACCTGAAAACGCTAAATCCCAGGTGACCGCATCAACAAAAATGTTGTTTGCAATCAAATTGTTGGGCGCGTTATGAACCAGAAGTCCGTTGTCTACACGATAAATCAGGTTGTTTCGGACAATGAACTCTTTAGCTCCATCGTCCAGGTAAATCCCATGAAGGTACATTTTTGTGTGATGCATATTCGTCGTAACAATGTCATGGATCTTGTTGTATTGAATTGACGTTCCTGGCTGGTGCCCGGTGACGTCAATTGCGCCACCATCGTTCAGCTCCTGCATCACATCATGGATTTCATTGAATTCGATCCTATTCTCCTTCCAGGGAAGACCATCTTGATAATTTCGCGCGAGAGAGACAATTCCAGCATAAGGGCCGTTGTAGATTCGATTGTGGGACACGGTAGAGTCAATGGCCCAAAGATAGACCCCAGCCGCATCCTTATCGACCTGACCGATGTCGTGGATTATGTTATCGGATACAATACACGACTGAGTCTCGTCGGCGCAGAGTGTAATTCCTCCCCCTCCAATATCGTAGATCTCATTGCCAATAATGGTGATGTTCTTGTTGGGAATCCATAAGCAACCGATCGCATAGGGTACGCCGACATGCTTGATAACGCAGTCTTCTACTGTGCAGTTTTCCGCCCAATAGAATCTGATTGCACACACAGATTCGTCAGTCTCACATTCCCCGTCTGGAAGTTGCCAGTCAGCATGGGAAAAGGTTAGGTTGCTAAAGGTTATATAGCCGGATTGCTGTATGTCCACAATCGTTCTTATACTGGGGGCCATAATCTCTGAAGTGTGGATATCTTCACCAGGCAAGGGCCAGTAGTACAAATCACCTGCCTGTCTGTCAAGATACCATTCTCCGGGTGTATCCAATCCTTCAAAGACGTTTTCGACGTAATATCTTCCAGGACCATCAGCAGAATAATTCCAATCGTACCCCATTCCTTCCGCTAAGCTTCCCTGGAAGTAGACTTGATCTCCTTCCACCCTGTCAATTCTGCATCGAGACTGTTCCCAGCTTCTACATGAGATAACCTCGACCTCTCTCAGATTATGCCAAGCGGGGTCGATATCTCCCTCGTTAAATCTGAAAGCGACCAAACTTGTTTCCGGATCAACACTTTTGACCAAATAGTAATACCCTTCGTTGGGAGGATCAGGTTCTCGTGCGCGCGTGGCCCTCATGTCATTGACAAACAAGGAGTTGAAGCTCAAGTCACCGACATGTGTGACATAGATGCCGTTTTCATATCTACTCCATGGGGAGGTGACGTTGGTCCCCCCGCTTATCACAACGTGCTCACCGGGATAAGAACGATACACGATAGGTCTATCAGCCGCTCCTGAATCGCCGCGCGTTAATTCAAAGGTCGTCGTTCTCGCGTATATGCCTGCTCGGAGGAACACTGTCAATCCGCCTTTCGGCAGTCCGGTAGAGGTTTTTAGATCGCGAATGGCGGTGCGCGCGTTGTCCAGAGTGGCAAAAGGCTCTTTCATGGTTCCAGGGTTTTTATCACTACCATTGGTTCGATCAACATAATAGTAAGTTGCTCCCAAGCCTATGGCCTGCTGCACAATCCACGACGCGAGTATCAGAGTAGATAGTAGGAGCCTCTTATTATCCATATTCTTCCCCTTCAACAACTGGTTTCTCATTACTCATCTTCAGCCCTCCTGTCCTATATAGCGTATGTACGATTAAGGCGCAGTCTAAGAGACGCTCATCCGAACAGGAAGCCCTGAGGCCTTTTCAAACGAGCTTGAATCAGTCACACAGGTTTTCAAGAAACATCTTTCCTATTTGGGAAAGGCCGGGCTTGTGCCGTCTGAAAGGGTTGCCGGCGAATTTAGTCTCTTCAGTTGGCGTTCGAGCACAGCCCATAACGGCTGGGGCTTGTGATTTTCGCCGCACAATGTCAGAGCATCGAAGAGATGCGCCATAGATGAAATTACAGACTAGTGCGCTGAATGGCGACACCAGAGTGGGACCGAACAAAGCTGCTCCCATAAAGGCCGGCACGAAGCATAACTGTAGCAGCATAATCCTCTGCAACACGGGATCGCGTGTATGCGTCAAGACAATCATATTGTCTACAGGCATAACGAAGTAGATGATTACCGCCAAAACCAATCCGACTACGCCAAACCTGCCGAAGATGCTGAGAAAACTGTTGTGGGGGTTTCGAAAGGCTACATCCACTAAAGGCCCCTTCACTCCTTGGCCCAGCACCGGGTCCTCGCTCAATGTCTCTTCAATGACTTCCTTCCACATGGCCAGCCGGTGCTCTTTTGTCCCAGCCCTTACCGCGTTTGGGGAGCGACTGAAGGTCGAAATGACAAGGTCAAGCTGTAGGACCGTCATCTTTGTAAACTCACTGTTGGGTGCTATCAGAAACCAAGTTCCAACCATCAATCCGCCAAAGAGTGTTAACCAGGAAAGGAGGCGTTTGCTATAGCGTAGCCAGATTCTATGAAATATGGCCAACGTCAGTAATACGCCCAGGATACCAAGCTGTGAGCCCCTTTCTGTGAGCCAGAGATGACCAAGTATCGAAGAGCCCAGCAAGATCGATGTCCTTGCCAGCCCCAACTCGTCGGAAAAAATCAATGCATAGGCTATGCCGACTCCAAAGTAAATGTAACAAGAGTCGCTATGTCCCAACAATGAAACACCATTGATCAATGGGGGCAATTCCTCCACCGGAATTACGGTGGAAACGAGGTAGTGTATATTGCTGAGGAGTATGGCATAATACAGGACTTTCGTGAACAGACGCTGTCTTGCGGCTGTGGATACCGCCGAGTACCCGAAGTACAAAAACGCCGCATAATAAGCTACGGAAGAATACATGATTGCGTCAGTGCCAGCGCTACGGTATTGAACGATGATGTATGGAAGGGGCAAGAGCGCAAATATCATGGAAGCCAATCCATAAGGATTCTCGTAGAAGGCTTTTAGATTATCACGTCTGAAAAAGAACGCTGCAAAAAGAACAATAGTCATCTCACCTCCATACAGAGGAGGCATACCACAATATGCGGCTGACCGCCGCAAGACAAGAAACAGGAAGACAATGGCCATCGCGATCCAGAAGCTCTTGTCAGAGCTTTGCAGATTATTCTCGACCTGGGAAGTCCGTACGCTGCTCAGGGTTGGATTATCACAGGTTTTCAGGGCGCTTTGAATGTGCAATTGTCTCGAATCACGCTTTCGCATCAGCGGCTCAATTGGGCAAGGCGGTTCGCTTAACGCAAAAGTCCGGGGTCAGACCGATTTTTTCCATGGGAATCGATTCAAAACCAAGTCTATAGGCAGGGGAATCACGCTTGAGCTGAAAGTTCAGATTGGCCAAATCGATGAAACCTGGGTCCGCCGTTATGAGGTTGTCCTCGACCGTGATGATGTTCCTGGGAACCTTGGAGGTTAGTTCCAGCCATTCGCCTCCAGAGTGTATGTTGCAGCTTATGACGTTTCCTTTTGGCGCTGCAGGTTGATCCTCCAGAATTGTCGCCAACGCGGGATAGCGTTGGCTGTAAGGGGACTTGTCGAAATCCACAGCCTCCAGCTTTTCATACATGTTCCACTCACCTCCCTTGGCAATATGCTTTTTCGCCCAGTCGAGGCCGCGAGCGTCAACATGAATCGCAAGACCACAATCCACGAAAACGTTGTTCTTGACAAGATTGTCACGTCCCCCTCCAATCACGACGGCGTAGCTTGCCTTGTGGAACACATTGCCAAAGACGGTTATACCACTTGCCGCATCGTCCAGGTAGACCGCCATCGCACCGCCGGTGTACGGTGAGCAGATGTCGTGAAAGTAGTTGTAGCGGATAACGGTCCCACGGCAGGTCCAGTCCCGGCCTGTATAGAATGCGCCCCCATCTCCAGTCTCACAGCACACGTTGAAGACCTCGTTGAACTCAAACAAGTGGTCGTTGCCGCTGAACAGGATGGCGGTTTGTGGCCCATCGTGGATGAGATTGTGGCTGACCGAGTTACCCACCCCACTTACCATGACGGCCGGACGGACCGTTCTCACCCATCGGCTGTAGTGATGGATGTCGTTGCTGCGAGCATAGTTGTTTGCCGACGTGAGCGTTTTGCGGTCTCCACCGGCCAAGTGGATGCCGCCATCCCCCGCCTGGCAGATTTCACAACCGACAACGCCGTTCATGATTCCGCCCTCGATGTTGATTGCCAGATTGCCGATGTTTCGCAGCCTGCAACCGTCAATGGTATTATGACGTCCGCCTATTATCTCAACGGCCGTGCCCCGGACAACCTCAATCGTCAGGCCACGCAAGACTATATTGGAGGTATTCTTCATTGATATTAGCGGCTCCCGGAGAATCGAAACAAATGCCTTGGAGTCATCAAGCTTCTTTGGCGGCCAAAAATACAGAATGCCGGTCTTGCGATCCAGGTACCATTCCCCCGGTTCATCCAATTCTTCAAGGATGTTCAAGGCGTAGTATCGTTTTCCCGGACTGTATCCGTATACTCCGAAAGGCTCATGGGTCGTGACCTGTTTGGCCTTCGTGTTAATTGATTTCACCTTGACGTAGGAGTCCGCCCAGTCCCACGTCCAGTAGCCATGCAGCCAAATGTCGTCTGCTTGTGTCCAGCGTTTCGGGCGGTCGCCTTCGTATCTGAATTTGCCGCTATTCTTGCCGGCTGGCACCGATGCAATCTTGGTCCAGCCTCGATTAGGCCAGCGGGCCAATTGCATCGGCCGGTCATCGAAAAAAAGCTCAAGGCCAGCAGGACATATGGGTTCTCCAAAACCGCGCGGTGTGAGCTCTCCAAATTCCCATATACCCTGGGCCCGCAGATCGCTCTGAAGTATCTCGTGTTGATAAGATCCGTCTATTCGGCCAAGTACTCGTGGGTCTTGCACCGTTTCGAATCCTCTGATCTCCTTGCCGCCAACAAGCCGCACCTCCTCATCGTTGAAGGCCTGATAGACAATCGGCGTCCTGCGTGAGCCGCTATCCTCGGGTGTTAGTTCAAGGGTTCTTGTTATGTGATAGATGCCACCGCGAATGAGGATAGTGACACCGCCATCCGGTAAACTTCCGTGTTGTTTCAGTGTTCTAATGGTGTCACGTGCTCTATCCAGTGTCTTAAATGGACCGTCAGTCATTTCTTCACTCGGAATTGGTAATGTCCCCGACCAGGCATCGCAACCTGCCGGTGAGACGTAGAAAACAGCCCTCGATCCCTTGGCTCCCAGCAAAGCCGGCAGAGAAAAAGCCAATACGACTGAGGTCGTCCAGAGACTTTGAAATCCCGAAACTTGCATCGATTTGTCACATATGGAACCGCGAGTATCCTCGAAATGGTGAATACCTGTGGGCATCTATGCCCGCGCTTCGAGGTTGAAAAATGATGCACGGAATCAGCATACAAGCTCTATTTCTGCTTATCGAACCCTTCCCAAGCACCTGAATTGCGCGAAGTGCCAAATGACGGTTACTGCCCTTGAAAGGCATACTCCTGTGACCGCCCCCAAAGGACCGAACCTATAGACGAGAAATAGTCCCAGGGTGACTGTTACAGCAAGCCCGACGATTTGAGCCCAAAAAGATATGTCCGGCCTTCGTAAGGCGTTCGTTCCTGCACCGATGACGACACCTTCAATGAGAATCACATACGATAGAAGATATATGGTGAATACATGTCCGACACCGACAAACTTGCCTCCACATATGGCCACAATAGCCCACTCACCGAAAAAGAACGCCAAGACCAGAAACACAAGCAACGGAGCCACAATCAGAGCCATCCAGCGGTAGATTTCGTAGTGGACTTGAGATCTTCTGAGGCACGCCACTTGGGCGGCTCGCGGACCAAGGTATCTATGAAGTCCCATTAATAGCGGATTCAGCGCACCTGCAAAAATGACGCAGACGCCGTAGACGGCGGTCGCCGAACTGTCTATGAATAACATCAGAGCCCACGGATAAAGCCGGACAACAGCGAAATCGGCTACCGCTTGAGCAACCAACCATTTGCCGAACGTCCAATTCTTGCCCAGGTGTTCACGCAGTCTTCTTGTGGTGAAGGCAATCTGTTTTCTCTCTTTCAGCAAGATTGGCAACGCGCTTAGTCCGGAGCCAACACCCATGATGAGATACCCGGAGGACACTGTCAGCCTCGCGCCCGAGTAGGCCCAGAAGAGCAGCCCTAACGTTGCGGCGCTAGCGGTCAAGCCCATCAACAGACTGGCCCAGACACGGAGCTGGGCGAGCAGAACGAACCGCATGAAGTCGCGCAGCAGTATAAGCACAGATGCGACCACAAGGGCAAGCAACACATTCGCAAAGCCATGTGTTCCGAGCGTTGTAGAGACCACCAACGCTGCAATGAGAAAGCCCGCGGCAGCGAGTACCGAAAGCGCCAAGTGTTGAACCAACGTACTGCCGAGGTAAAGCTGACGATCCCTGTTTTGCAGTTGAGGACTCAACACAGTAAATGGTATGCCAGAGAGGCTCGCTTGGATATCCATGGTCATCACAAGAAGCGTGAATCCCAGCACATAAAGCCCATATTCTGCCTTGCTGCAGGCGCGAGCAAGTAAGACACCGGTCAGAAAATTAGCGGCGCTGCAGAAGCCCTGATCCACGAGCACAACCAACGCCCGGCATACATCCGGTTCCAAGAGCTTCGTGTCCAGCGGGCGGGGCAAGAATTGACGTGAAACTGGTATGGATTGAGTACCAGATCGCCCCTCATGAGCTCCAATTGTGTGAAGTTGCGACAAAACTCTCCTCCCGATAGGTTACCACATCTGCGACATCGGGTTTCTTTCCAACGCATAGTTTCCCTGTTTCACTTCTGGGTAGTTCTGCTACCTTTCGCTCCGTAAGCAATCGAGTAAGTAGAACTGCCCGACGGCCTGCTGACTCGAGGGAGCTATCAGCGCTCACATCGAACTCCACACTCAACTGCTGGCCGTGATTTAGGCCAGGAAAGGGAATCTTCATCTCTATCTTATCAACTGGATCAGCGTGTTCATTTCCATTTCTTTGCCAAGTCAATGCAGGGATCGTGCTATGACTACCATCTAAAGGAAGGTATAACCGGCTGAAATTGAGTTGTTCAGCAGCGACGCACATCGCCTGCCACCACTCGTCGAAGGTCTTAGCTTGTCGGAAGTGAAGCTGAACCTGTTCAAAGATTTCTGTTTCTCTCTTTATCTGACAGCCGACAGCATATTTCTGCTGAAGACCAGCAATGACTTCTCGAAGGCGAACCGCGCCGACAAGGCGGAATACAAGAAGCAACAATAATAAGATGCAGAAAAAGACTACAAGAGAATGGATATTGCGTGTAACAAGCATAAACATCCCCAATCCTGTAGCAATCAGAGTCACAACATATACCGCCATGACCACTTGTCGTTGGCTAAGGCCCAACTCCAACAGTCTATGGTGGAAGTGGCTCCGATCGGGAGCACATACCGACCTTCGCTCAATGAAGCGGCGGAGCATTGCGAATAACGTATCGAAAATCGGTATGCCCAAAGCCAGAACCGGCAGGGCAAGGCCGACCAGCGCAGAAGATTTCATCGAGCAGAGTACAGCAGAAGAGGCAATCGTAAAGCCCAAAAATAGACTGCCACAGTCGCCCATAAAGATTCTGGCCGGATTGAAGTTAAAGAATAGAAAGCCGGTCAGACTGCCAAGCAAAGCCAGCATCAAGACGGCCATCACAGCATGGCCGCCATGAACAGCAAAAACAGCAATCACTCCACAGGTCATTGCCGAGATTCCAGCAGCAAGGCCGTCCAGCCCGTCACTCAGATTGACCGCATTGGTAATACCGACGATCCAAAGAAGTGTCACTGGCCAACTAAGTAAGCCCAGGTGCAATGTCCATTGCTCACTGATCGCGACCGAGGATATGCGCACTCCCACAAAGGCCAGCGCACCAGCCGCGAGCAGCTCAGCCAGGAATTTGAACCGCGCTGGCAATCCCTTGACATCATCCCCCAACCCGATCAGGAATATGAAGGTTCCCGAGCAGAGTAGAGTCGTAAGCTGTGGTCGTATTTCCTTGAAGGCATCGCCAATGGTGGTGTCCAGATACAAGAGCACGATGATCAGCCACACCGTCGAGATGAAGATGGCCACGCCGCCAATCCGCGGTATCGGTCGCTCATGAACGCTTCGAACGCCCGGCCGGTCAACAGCTTTAATTCGCTGCGCCAGCCAGATGACTGCAGGCGTTGTGAACAACGCCAGGAGAGCCGAACCAAGATATGCACACAGATACGTTTTCATATGTGTCGACTATGGATGAGCGATTAGCGCTCAACAAGGCTGGAGTGTGTTGCACTCTGCCCTTCTTTGTTGTTTGTCCGTTGCGACTTGCCGCTGCGAGGAATCGATTTGAGGCATGGAAAAGGGGGTTTCGCTCTCACTCCAGTGCTTCGAGAAGATCCCCATCAATTTCCACGACGGCACCCTGGCCGAGGATGGTGACTTCAAGGACCACGCGGACCTTCGCAGCTTTCCTGCTTACAACCACACCTTCAGTGCCCCTCATAGGGCCGGAGACGATTCTGCAGCGACTGCCAATAGGGAGACAGAGATACTGGCCGATAACAGCTTTGCTTAAAAGAGCCTTTTCTATACTCACAAGTTCTTCTATCAAGCCATCCTGGTCGACAACTTCCAGTGCCTGGCATAGGCGGTTGGTTGTCAGCGCCTTATAGCGGTCGGACTCGCTACCACAGAAGAAGACATACGAAGCAAACAGCGGCAGCATGACACGGCGTTTGCGATTACCTGAGAAGATGGTCTTTTCCCGCATCGGAAGAAAATAGCCGACGTTCAATTTCAGCATATCCCAGGCAAAAACCTTCTCAAAACGAGCCTTGGTATGGGCGATCCACCACGTGCCGGTGAGTTCAGCCAGTGAGTTCACACGTGTCGAAAGGATCGGCGGGTTGTCGGATAGTCTGAGCATCGATAGGCACAAGCCCTAATAGCATATCTGGCCTGTCTCTGTGGTTAGGATCTGGCCACTCGGGCCTGCCTGCAAGCTACTATTCGCTTCGCGCGTACTCTGTCTCCGTTGGTGCACGCGGCAGGAATCTCAGGCTGCAACTTCCCTACAGTGAACGTCTTTTCAGACCCTGCCGTTCAGAGAGACCTTCGGTGACCGTGACACTGTATCTCTCAATATCTTCTCTCTTTTTGCACCTCTCTTAGCCATCAGGCCCATAGTCTCCACAGCCGCATCTAACGATGGTAGCGGCCGTTTCTGCTCCGCACATCATTAACAACCGTTCCGAGAATACACGCACCAACGCGGAGCAGTCCATTACGAGCCTGTTGGCTTATCTTTCTGTTTGCTTTTGCGCTTAGTACCAGAAGCGTTACGTCGCAGACTGCAGCCAGGATCTGAGCGTCTGTGACGGACATGACCGGAGGAGAATCGACGATAATGCGGTCATACTGGGCGGACAGTTGCCCCAGAGTCTTAGCTAGCTTCTCACTATTGAGCAACTCTGATGGATTCGGAACTCCTGGCCTACAGCACAAGACTTGTAGTCCTTCGATTTTGGTCCGCTGGACCGTTTCCTCCAGCGTGGACGTCCCCATGAGTACATTACTCACGTCCATACCATTCTGGTCTATTTCGAAAATATTGTGCTGCATGGGTTTTCGGAGGTCCGCATCCAAGATAAGGATTCTGAGCCCGACCTGAGCCATCCCAATTCCCAAGTTACTCACAAGGGTCGTCTTGCCGTCACCAGGCAACGGGGATGTCACCAGTACGGTCTTCGCCTTCTGTTTGGGTGCGCCGAAGAAAACGGCTGTCCGTACAGCGCGATAGGCTTCGGCTGCCTCAGAGCCGGAATCCAGATGAACGGTCTGACCTATGTCTGCAATGCCTCTTCGTCTGCGGATGGACGGGACGACGCCGAGAATTGGCACGCCCAGAATGGCCGAAACCTCATCGGTCGAGCGAAGCCGTGGGTCCGTCCAGTCGCGCACAAGCGCCAGCCCGGCCCCGAGCATGAAGCCCAAGACCAATGCGGATCCCATGACTCTCGCATTCTGGGGCTCCGAACGCACGGTCGCGGGACGGGCGACCTCGAGAACGCTGATGTTGAGGGCCCCCACGTCTTCCGTGACATGCAGCTCATTAATCCGGTCATCGAGGATGTCACAGAGCTTCTTTGTTTGTTCCCATTCCGACTGCAACAGGGTATACTGAGTAAGCTTCTCATTGAGATCTGACGCCTGCTGACGCTGGTCTTCAAGTTGCTTAGCTATCAGCATCTCTTCATTCTGGGCAGCAAGATATTGCCGCTGCGCCACAGCAAGCTGGGCTCGGCCAAACGTGACATACAAATCGGCAAGCTGCTTCTCCATCTGGGCGATCTCGGTATCCAACGCTTTTACCGAAGGATGATTTCCGGTCACCACTTGGCGCAGACGATCCGCACGTCGACGCCGCAATTCGCCGAGTGCGGATTCGAGGAAATCTCTCTGACTTGTTGTGGATACGTACACGCCCCTGGCCTGCTGTGAGTCAAGAAACTGTTTGGGGCCAGCCGGGTCCTTGACCATTGCCTCTGCAAAATCATACTCCGACTTGGCCCTGATGGTAGCGAGTTGGGCGTTTGTCATAGCGGTAGACAAGCTCTCCAACTGTCGGCGCATCGTATTGCCGTTTTCGCTTTCGAATGCCAGCGCTACATGCCGCCTCTTGAAGTCCATCAGTGCCTTGAGCTTCTCTGAAAGTTCCTCCCTGCGTTTGGCCTCTTCACTTTGAAGAATCCTCAGGACTTCTGCTGCAGTGCTGCGCTTGTGGGTCGCATGATAAGTTATGTAGCAGTCCACCACCGCATTGGCTATCTGAGCCGCTTCAGCAGGGAAAGGTGAGTCAAACGATACGCTGATGATATCGTCTTTTTTGCCAACGCTGACCTCCAGATTCTTCTCTAAACAGGCGATTCGGTCATCCGCTTCGGCAAACGTCTTCATTTGTCCCACCCCAGGAACCTCCAGAACGGCAGAGAGAATTGGTGCGGAGCGCAAAAGTTCAGCCTGTGTATAGAGATAGTTATAAGAGCGGGTCATGAATCCTTCTTCCGTCTCGGTGATAATTCTGGGACTGCTCTGCTCGACGTATATCCTGCTCGTACCCGTATAAATGGGCGTAGCCTTCATAAGGTAGACAAACGCTGCCATCGGGACCAAAATGGTGGCAAATAGCACCAGCCAGCGACGTCGCCACAGGGTCTGGACGAGAGTCTGCGGCGCGATGGGCGCAGCGGGCGGCATTGTGATATCAGAACCCTCTTCTTGGACCGCCGTGCCATTGTCACGGGAGGCTGTGATATCATCGTTTCTTGTGTCCAAGTTGCCCATTTTCTTTTGGTCTTCAATCAAATATGGGGAAGTAAGCACCGACGTGGAAATTGGATATTTTCTCCAAAAAGACATTGGTACGTGTCCGGGGTGTATGCATTACATCAATAATGTCGCCGGGTTTTATTAACGTGTTTGAAGCCTCTGTCAGCTTCGAGCCTTCCACAAATCTCACAGTCATACTGGCAATCGTGCCGTCCGGCTTCAGGCGATAAATAGTGGCGTAGTGAGGTTCAGCAGTGACGTCTACTCCTCCAGCGAAGCCAACGGCCCGCATGAGGTTGTACCGAGCATCGGGCGGATAGGGAAAGTTTCCCGGGCTGTTGACTAATCCGATAACCGTGAAGAGAGGCATCTGAAGTCGCTCAACGATGACACTGTCGCCGTCCCGAAGCGCAACGTCAGCGAAGGGAATATTGAGCCCTCGGACGGGCAGAACAAGCGGCTCCCGTTCCTGAGGTTTGCCTGATTTGCCTTGCCGCCCGGTTTTTGGGCTTGTTTCCAAAACAGGTATTTCAAGAAGCTCGTTGTCCAGAGCTTCTGCCACGGCAAAGTCCTGCCCCGAGCCACTCATGCCGAGCTTTACACTAGAAGCCAGACTTTGGCTGGCCACTCCATATCCCGTGATACGCGCGCTCTGCCCTCGATCGTACGACATCGCCAGTCCATGAGGTCGTTGGATCGTCTCGGCCGCTGGGACATAGGGTGTCACCACTGCCAGCTTTTCCAAAGAGACCGGCCATTCCGTTTTGTGGGCGGCAAAGCTGGCGCCGCACTCTGTATTGCTGCGAACCGTCGCGTATTCATCTGGGTACCTGCCCGTGCCGGGTCTGAGCAGTTCGGCCAGGGCACAGAGCCTCTGGTTCAACTCAGAAGTTGATACCCGCGGCTCCCTCAGAGCCAATCTCTCCAGGAAGGCTTCGCGTTCGATTTCGCTGGCAATATCTATCTGCGCAGCAAGGAGAACTCTTTCGCAGTACCTTGCGGTCAACCCGCCGATCGTGCCCGACGACGCCGGCTGTCTGAAAGCTAATTGCACCTCGATACGGTCGGGGTAGGAACGGGGTTTGAGAGGATCTGCCCATTTGGCATCCTTTAGCCGAGCTGACTGACGACTCGGTCTCTTGGCTATTCGTCTGGCCACTTCGTGGATGGTCTCGGCCTCCTTGACCGCCCCGCCCTTCCCAGTCTGATGCGCCGGAGATGCATCGTTCGGTGCTACATTGTCTGAATGAATTATTCGAATCGAAGCGGCTCCTCCATCGACGATGCCGCCAGCTTCCATGAGAAGTGCGACAAGGGACATCTGGTCGCTGTGGAGCGAATAGATACCGGGTTTGTTGACGGCTCCCGTAACAGAAACCTTGGCTGTTTTATACTCCGTCACGCGGACAAACACAGAAGCGCGAACTGCGGTGTACTCCGGATAGTATGCATCGGAGACGGCTGATTCAGTTTCAGCCAGAGTCTTCCCGGCCACATTTAATTCACCAACGACAGGCAGGGTGATGGTCCCACCTTCACTGATCCGGCATACGTAGGAAGCCATGCTTCCGGAGAGACCAGGCTCCCCGGCCGTGACGACCTGCAGGATGCTCGGCATTGTCAACTCCAGGACATCGCCAGTCACCAAACGGTAAGGACCGCCACCTATTCGGGCCCTCACCAGACGGTCCATATCCACACTGAGGTCAAGAGGGCCAGCATTTTCAAATTCAGCCAACTGTACTGCAGACGGCAGGCTCGTATGACTGTTGCAGCCGGCGACAAAAAGGACGCCCGCCAAAATAAGGTACTGAGCCTTGAGAATGCATCTGACAGAATAGCTAATGAACGCAAACTGCATTCGTCACACTTCTCCAGTCTGTGTACGCGCCCGGCGGAGGGCTAAGTCCTGATTACTTAAGTCGTAGGCTGATATCTGTCACCCCTGATTCACTCACTCTTTCTTTTTTCCACTTGTAAATACCTATGCCGTTCCCAAAGCACTAGGAGCATGTTTCGTCTGAGAACTCTCATGTTCAAATCTTAATACTTGCGAGTTTCGGAACAACTGTAGTGACTACGTGTTTTTCTGTACTTCCATCCCCCGGCATGATCGGAAGAAGGGCCTAAAGAAAAGAGAAGCCCTTGCGCATCTCCCATAAAGTCGCTTTTTCCTCTCCGTTCGCTCTACAGGGGTTTTTCAAGGGAAATACGTAGTCACGAGCAGTGCTACAGACCGTTCATTCCCCTGGGTCCAGCTTTCCCGTCATGTCGATCAGCTCCATCGCTGCGACTCGCTTAGCAAGATCGATTGGATTATCAATGTCGAGCTTGCGCATTAGATTACTGCGATGTCCATCAACTGTTCTTGTAGAGCGATGGAGCAGTTTGGCTATTTCCTTGCTGCTCTTGCCGTCCAGGGCAAGCCTTAACACGTTTGTTTCCGCCGGAGTCGAGGGCTTGCCCAAGTCTGGATCGGTGAAACCGTCCGTGGGCAGTATCGACTCAACTTTGCGCATAAACATTGTTTTGTCCAGAGGTTTCTCAATGAAGTCCACAACTCCGGCCCTAATGGCTCTTACAGCAGTGGGTATATCACCATAGCCACTGATCATCAGGACAGGTATCCACGGAGCGAGGCGTTTGACTTTCATTGACAACTCGATGCCATCCATTCCAGGCATTTTCAGATCGGTGATAAGTAAATGGCAGTGTTGAGATCGCAATCTTACCAAGCATGTGGTCGGATCAGCAAAACAAGTGACTTTGATGCCGGCCCCTTCAAGAATTCTCTTGGCGACTTCACGCACTCCCGGTTCATCACCAAGCAAAAAGATATGTTGCTTCGCAACACCACGCATGGCTCATTCCTTTATAGCCTCCCTGTCTGATCTACAGAAGCAAATGGTGTGGTACCGAATACTTATGTAGTCAGCCGGACCTATATGAACCGATTACTTGTCATTTGCTTTCACGCCACAACTAACGGAAATCTTCCGATTCAGAAGGGTTGCAATCATTGAGTCGTTCCGTTTGTGGGCTATTAGATGGCGATTAGAAAAGGATTAAATTTCTGAACACAAACCAAGATCGCTCCGGCGAGAACTGATCGCAAAATTGTCAAGATAGGGCAGTCCTTAGAGGCGTTCTGCGCTCGGAGAATGGGCAACGGGCCCTTGAGCAAAAGGACAGAACAGGCGGCGGCTGGATTCGAACCAACGAATACT